>Ga0180007_10000131_pt1 | contig 135097 bp, 129 predicted proteins | sample MM_PC_MetaG_FD_121122 | JGI IMG/M metagenome (GOLD analysis project Ga0180007, IMG submission 121122) | Groundwater microbial communities from the Aspo Hard Rock Laboratory (HRL) deep subsurface site, Sweden - MM_PC_MetaG | ecosystem: Environmental > Aquatic > Deep subsurface > Groundwater...
AGACATACTCGATTTCGCCCGCCGCCTCGGCCTTTAAAAGGGCCTTGTGCAGTGTGGCGTCCCATTTCTGCTGGATGGGCTGGGTGTAGATGCCCGCGACCTTGATTTTTTCGGCCATGGCCGTGGTGCCCAGGAAGAGGGCCAGGCCGAGCACGGCCAGGAACAGGATGCGTTTCATGATGTCCTCGTGTTTCATGGTTGGATGGAAATGAGCCGGACACGTTGAAGCACCATGCGTGCCAGCCGGAACCGGCAGTCGCGGCGCGTGGAATCTGCGACCCGCCCGGACTGGAGGTCGGGCTTTGTGTCATACGGCTGATGCCTAATCAGACCAATTTTGTCCATAAAAAAGGAACAGCCGTACGATCAGCCATTGCCGAGATTGATGTTCCGACTCTGTTTTGAAGCGGTTTGACAGGAATTTTCACGACAATATTGGTAAGCGATTGAACGAAAATGAAAAAAGACAGGAATAACGGATTCCTGTGAGTCATGGCGGAACACCGGCCCGAGCAGGAAGAAGGCATCTATGCGGCAGGCTCAGAACTTTTTCGCAGATCGCCCTCTACTTGCCGGAGCTGTACTTTCCCAAGTAACGAAAGCTGCAACGCAGCCGGTGGGCTCCCTATCAGGGGCATCCTCCCGGCTGCCAGCAAGAGAGGAAAAACATGACGTCATTTGGAATTTTTTGTCGGGGTGTCGCCTGCATGGTGCTGTTTGCCATGCTGCCCGGCCCGTTGCTCGCAGCGGAGCAGACGTTTCTTCGCGACATGATCGGCCAGATGCTTCTGGTCGGTTTTCGGGGAACTTCTGTTGACGGGGCCTCCCCGATCCTGCGCGACATCCGGGAACACAATCTCGGGGGCGTGATTCTTTTTGATCGTGACGTGCAGTTGCAAAGCGAGGAGCGCAACATCCAGAGCCCCGAGCAGGTCCGGGCCCTGACCGCGAGCCTGCAGGCAAACGCCCGGATCCCGCTCTTTATCGCCGTGGATCAGGAAGGCGGACGGGTGCGGCGCTTCCGGGAGGACCGGGGTTTTGTGCCCAGTCCCTCGGCCAAGGCCATGGGACAGGGCAGTTCGGACCAGACCCGGCTTGAAGGCGAACGGACCGGAAAGCTGCTGGCGGACCTTGGCGTGAATCTCAATTTCGCGCCCGTGGTAGATGTGGACATCAATCCGCAAAGTCCGGCCATAGGTGCCCTGGAACGCAGTTTCTCCGCCGATCCGGACCTCGTCGCGCTCCATGCCCATGCTTTCTGCCGTGGGCTGCTGGCGCAGGGTGTGCTGCCCTGTCTCAAGCATTTCCCCGGGCATGGCAGCGCCTCGGCGGACTCGCATCTTGGACTGACCGACATCAGCAAGACTTGGACTCCGGCGGAGCTGCGCCCCTACGAGATGCTGATTCCGCTGAAGGCCAGCCCGCTGATCATGACCGGGCATCTCTTCCTGCGCCAGCTTGATGAAGCCTACCCAAGCACCCTGTCCAAGGCTGTGCTGACGGGGCTTTTGAGGCAGCGTCTGGGGTTTGAGGGTGTGATTGTCTCCGACGACATGCAAATGCGGGCCATCGCCGACCATTATGGCCAGGCCGAAGCGATTCTTCTGGCTGTCGAGGCCGGCGTGGACATTCTGGTTTTCGGCAACAACCTGGACTACGATCCCGAGATCGTGCCCAAGGCCGTGGAGATCCTGGCCAAGGCCGTGGAGGATGGGCGCCTGCCGGCCGAACGCATCGCCGCCTCCTGCCGGCGCATCCAGGCCGCCAAGCAGCAACTGTACACCCGTTTTGCCTGTGCACCGCAGGCTCGGCCATGACCGCCGCCACAATTTTCGGGCGCAGGCGGAAACCAGGGGCGTGCGGCCCTGCCCGGCCTACCCAAAAGGACACGAGATGAAGCGAACATTGAAGGAATTGCTCGCCAAGGCCACGCCCTTGCGGTCCGCCGTATCCTGGAGATGCTGGACGGGCTCATCGCCCGGTACGCCATCCCGACCCAGAGCTGCGTGCTGACGCATGTGACCACGACCATGGAGGCCATAAAACGCGGCGCGCCCGTGGACCTGTGCTTTCAGTCCATCGCCGGGACGCAGGCCGCCAACGCCAGCTTCGGCGTCTCCCTGTCCCTGCTGCAGGAAGCGCTGGAGGCAACGCGGTCTCTGGGGCGCGGCACTGTGGGCGACAACGTCATGTATTTTGAGACCGGCCAGGGCAGCGCCCTCTCGGCCGGGGCGCACCACGGGGTGGACCAGCAGACCCTCGAAGCCCGTGCCTACGCCGTGGCCCGGAAGTTCGAGCCGTTGCTGGTCAACACGGTGGTCGGATTCATCGGCCCGGAATATCTGCTCAGCGGCAAGCAGATCACCCGCGCCGGGCTGGAGGACCATTTCTGCGGCAAGCTCATGGGCCTGCCCATGGGCGTGGACGTCTGCTACACCAACCACGCCGAGGCCGACCAGGACGACATGGACGCGCTCCTGACCCTGCTGGGAACTGCGGGCTGCACCTTTGTCATGGGCGTGCCCGGCGCCGACGACATCATGCTCAACTATCAGTCCACGTCCTTCCACGACGCGGCCTACCTGCGCAAACTTCTGGGACGCAAGCCCGCGCCGGAGTTCGCGGCCTGGCTTGAATCGTCGGGCATCATGGACGGGGCGGGGGGCCTTGTGCCCATCGAGAAGTCCAACCGCCTGCTGGCCCTGCCGGACAGGGTTGCGGGAGAAAAATGAACGAACCGAAATCACCTTTTCACCCAGTCATCGAAGATCCTTGGGCCGAGCTCAAACGCTTCACCGCCGCCCGCATCGCCCTGGGGCGGTCCGGCTCCAGTCTGCCGCTCAAAGAAAGTCTGTCCTTCAGGCTCGATCATGCCCGGGCTCGCGACGCGGTGCATTCGCCGTTCCGCAGGGCTGAGCTGGTAGCACGTCTGGACGGGGTGGCCTGTTTGGAACTGGAATCAAGCGTGGCCGATCGGGGTGAATACCTGACCCGCCCGGACAAGGGGCGGCGGCTCAGTTCGCGTTCGCCGACCCTGCTGGAAAGGGAGAAGACGGGATTTGATATCTGCCTGGTGGTGGGTGACGGCCTCTCGGCCAGGGCCATTCACGAGAACGCCGCGTCTTTTGTCCTGGCCTGTTTGAAAATTTTCGACCAGGCCGGGCTGACCGTGGCGCCGGTCTGCGTGGTGGAAAACGCGCGGGTGGCCATTGCCGACGAGATCGCGAGCGTCCTGTCAGCCAGACTGTCGATCATCCTCATCGGCGAGCGGCCGGGGCTGTCCTCGCCCAACTCCATGGGCATCTACCTGACCATGAACCCCGGACCCGGCACCACGGACGAGAAGCGCAACTGCATCTCCAACGTGCGCGACGGCGGACTGAGCGTACCCGAGGGCGTGCGCAAGCTCGGTTATCTGGTGGAGGAGGCCTTTCGGCTGGGCTACAGCGGAGTGGAGCTCAAAGACAGGATGGCGGCGGACTATCTGCCGTTTGGCAGACCATTGCCGGAACTTGCGCAGAACTGACGGCGATCTATACTTTCCAAATCCGCCCGCAAACGCTTTTGGTTTTGCGGGCGGACGATTCTCATCCCCTAAATGAACGGCACCAGCTCCACCAGACAACTCATGGTGTTGAAGGCCTTGAAAGCTTCGATCACGTCGCGGCCGACGTACTGTACCGTGAGGTCGTCCAGGCGCTCGGCGCGCGGGATCATGCCTGCGCGGTCGGCACCGGACGCCGTGGTGCAGCGCACCGTCAGTTCGACCTCGCCGGAGAAAACCAGCGGCTTGACCTTGGGGGGATTGGTGATCGCCTCCTTGGCCGCCGCGTGGATGGCCCGGCATGTCTTGGCGGGGTGTTCGCAGATGGCGGCGTAGGCCCCGATGGCTTCCTTGACCGCCAGAGTGCGCACGCCCGGCAGCAGGGCCTCGGCCTCGCGGCAGGCGGCCAGATCACCGGCCACGAAAGCCACGGGTACGCCGAAGTGTCCGGCCAGGGCCGCGTTCAGCCCGATCTCTCCGATCTTGACGCCGTTGAAGCGCACTTCCTGGATTCTGCCCGTGAAGGTGTGCACGATGCTCGCGTCCATGGTGCCGCCCATGGCGTGATAGCCGACGAAGAACGCGGCCGAGTACGTGGCGTCGATGCCGTGCATCATGGACAGGGTGCGCGGCGAGCCCATGACCAGGCGGGCGCGCTCGTCGAGCTCCTCGGGCAGGAGATTGAGCCCCACGTTGTGCGAATCCGAGACGGTCACATCCATGGCCCCGGCTTCGAAGGCCCCGCGAATGGCCGCGTTGACCTCGTTTGTCATCAACCGGCGCGCCAGGGGGTATTCGCGGCCGTCCACGCGGGAATGTTCGTGGCGGGCCACGCCGCCCACGCCTTCAATGTCTGCGCTGATATAGATTTTCATGGTATATCCTTACGTATTTTGCTGGTGAAGATGACAGACGACCTCGTGTCCGGGTGACAGGATCACCCGAGGTGGGTCGAGGCTGGCGCATTGCGGCAGAGCCTCGGGACAGCGCGGATGAAAACGGCACCCCGGCGGCAGGTCCACGGGGCTCGGCACATCCCCGGTCAGCCGGGCCAGGTTGCGTCGGTTGTGCGGGTCCGGGATGGGGACCGAGGCCAGCAGTGCCCGCGTGTACGGATGGGCCGGTCTGTCGAAAAGCGTCTGCGTGGGGGCCGTCTCGACGATGGCACCCAGGTACATGACCGCGATGCGGTGGCTGACATGGCGGACCACGGTCAGATCATGGGAAATGAACAGGTAGGCGTGGCCGTGACGGGACTGCAGATCGCCCATGAGGTTCAGGATTTGCGCCTGGACCGAGACATCGAGGGCGCTGGTGGGCTCGTCCATGATCACGAAGGCGGGGCTCGCGACCAGGGCGCGCGCGAGCCCGATGCGCTGCCGCTGCCCGCCGGAAAATTCGTGCGGATACCGGTCCAGGCATTCGGGCCCGAGGCCGACTTCTGCAAGGCTCGCTACGGCCCGCTCGCGCAGCGCGCTACCTTTGGCCAGGCCCAGAATCTTGAGTGGCAGAGAGACGATGGACCCCACGGTCATGCGCGGGTCAAGGGAGCTCTGCGGATCCTGAAAGACGACCTGCATGCGCGCCCGGGCCTTGACCAGCTCCGAGCCGGCGAGCCGGGTCATGTCCACGCCCTCGAAGACGATTGCGCCGCTGTCCGGGGAGAGCAGGCGTAGAATCAGATTGCCGACGGTGGTCTTTCCGCTGCCCGACTCCCCGACAAGCCCCAGGGTCTCGCCACGGTCCACGTGCAGGGAGACCTTGTCCACCGCCCGCAGCCACTTCTTTCCCCCCAGAAAACTTCCTCCCACCGCAAAGGCTTTGCACAGGTCCTGGACGCGGAGCAGCGACTCGTTCACAGCACGCCTCCCGTGGGACAGAGGTGGCAGGCCACGCTGTGGTCCGAGGCCACGCGCACCATCTCCGGGACAGCCCGGCGGCAATCCGGTCCGGCCTGCGTGCAGCGCGTATGAAAGCGGCAGCCCGGCGGAGGGGCGAGACAGCTCGGCACGCTGCCCGGGATGGCGTACAGCTCGCCGCCTGCGGCCCGTCCGGGGATGGAGGCGATGAGCCCTTGCGTGTACGGATGGGCCGGGCGGGCAAAGAGGCTCTCGACGTCTGCGACCTCCACGACCTGGCCTGCGTACATGACCGCCACGCGATGGCAGAGCTGGGCGACCACGCCCATGTCGTGGGTGACGAAGAGGATGGACAGCCCCTGGCTCGCGGCGAGCTCGGCCAGAATGGCCAGAATCTGGCCCTGGACCGTGACATCGAGAGCCGTGGTCGGCTCGTCGGCCAGCAGCAGCGCTGGACGGCAGGTCAGGGCCATGGCGATCATGACCCGCTGGCGCATGCCCCCCGACAGCTCGTGCGGGTAGGCCGCGAGTACGGACTCGGGATCCGGCAGGCGCACGGAGCTCAGCATCTCAAGGCAGACGGCGTTCGCTTCGCCCCGGCTGACCGGGCGATGGGAGCGGACCACCTCGCGCATCTGGTTGCCCACGGAAAAGACGGGGTTCAGGCTGCTCATGGGTTCCTGAAAGATCATGGAGATGCGCTCGCCGCGCAGCTTGCGCATGGCCGGACGCGGCAATTTGAGCAGATCCTGCCCCTCGAAGAAGATCTCGCCCCCGTCGATGCGCCCCGGAGGCGAGGGGATGATGCGCAGGATGGAGCGCGAGAGCACGGACTTGCCGCAGCTGGTTTCGCCGACCAGGCCCATGATCTCGCCGTGCCTGACGCTCAGGCTTGCCTTGTCCAGCACGCGGGCCTGGCCCTGATAGGTGTCGAAGCTGACGGAAAGGTTGCGGATGTCGAGGAGTGTGTTTGTCATGTCAGCGCCTGATTCGCGGGTCGAGGACGTCGCGCAGGGCGTCGCCGAAGATGTTGAAGCCGATGACCGTGAACAGGATGAAGAGGCCCGGGAAGGTCGCGTACCACCACTGGTCCATCAGGAATTTGCGGCCCGAGGCGATCATGGCCCCCCACTCCGGGGTGGGCGGCTGGGCGCCGAGGCCGATGAAGGACAGCGAGGCCGCGATGAGGATGGCGTCGCCAAGGGTCAGGGTGGCGAGGACAATGGCCGAGTTCAGGCAATTGGGCAAAATGTGGCGGCGGATGATGAAGCCGTGTCCGGCCCCGGCAACCCGGCTGGCGGCCACATAGGGCATCTCGCGCACGACCATGGCCTCGCCGCGCACGAGCCGGGCGAATTTGGGGATCATGACGAAGGCGGTGGCCAAAATGGCGTTCACGAGGCTCGGCCCCAAGGCCGCCGCCAGGGCCAGGGCCAGGATGAGCGACGGGAAGGACAGGATGACGTCCATGAAGCGCATGATCACGTTGTCGGTCCTGCCCCCGAAATATCCGGACGTCGCGCCGATGAGCGCGCCCGTGATCCCGGCCACGGCGATGACCAGGAGGCCGATGGAGAGGGAGATGCGCGCGCCGAACATGACGCGGGAGAAGATGTCGCGGCCGAGCTCGTCCGTGCCGAAGTAATGCGTCGCGCCCGGTGCCAGGAGCCGGTCCGGCAAGGACAGGCGCACGGGGTCGAAGGGGGCCAGGAGCGGCGCGCCCAGGGCCAGGAGGACCATGATGGCGATGATGACCCCGCCGATCACGGCCGAGGGGTTGCGTGCGAGTATGCCCAGGGTGAGCCGAAGCTCGCGAAAGAATGGATGAATTGGCACGGACGTCCTCTAGTAGCGTATGCGCGGGTTCAGGAATGCGTAGAGCACGTCCACGCAGAGATTGATGGCCACGTACGCCGTGCTGGCCACCAGGGTAAAGCCCATGATGGCCGGAAAATCGAGGGAATTGATGGAATCGACCACGTATTTGCCCATGCCCGGCCACGCGAAGATCGTCTCGGTCAGGATGGCTCCGCCGAGGAGTTCGCCCAGGGACAGGCCCGCGATGGTCACGGTGGGGATGAGCGAGTTCTTGAACGCGTGCTTGAAGATGACCCGGAACGTGGACAGCCCGTTGGCCTTGGCGGTGGTGATGTAATCCTGGCCCAGCACCGCGATCATCGAGGAGCGCACGATGCGCGTGATGACTGCCAGGTACACGTAGGACAGGCAGAACGCGGGCAGGATGAGATGGCTCAGCACTTCCTTGAAGAGCGCCCAGTCCCCGGCCAGGGCGGCGTCGATCACGTACAGGCCGGTTACGCCGACGGGCGGCGAGCTGGTCACGTCCAGCCGTCCGGAACCAGGCAGCCAGCCCAGGTGACGGTAGAAGAGCAGAAGCAGCATCAGCCCAAGCCAAAAGACCGGGGTGGACACGCCGATGACCGAAATGATCCGTGCCACATGATCGGCGAGGCGATTGCGGCGCACGGCGGCCAGGATGCCGAGCGGGATGCCGATGAAGAGGCACAGGAAAAGGCTCGCCATGGTCAGCTCCAGGGTCGCCGGAAAAAAGTCGGCCAGATCACTGGTCACGGGGCGATGATTGCGGATCGACTGCCCCAGGTCGCCCTGCGCCAGGCCGCGCATGTAGCGCAGGTACTGCACGGGCATGGGCCGGTCCAGGCCGTGCTCCTTGCGGATGGATTCCACCGCCGCCTTGCTGGCCTTGGGGCCGACAATGAGCAGAGCCGGATCACCGGGGATGGCGTGCGAAATGATGAACGTGAGAATGCTCACGCCGATGAGCACTGGAATCGCGGCCAGGATACGCTTGAAGATGTAGGTGAGGATTCGCATGCGCAGGATGCGCCGTGGTCAGGCAAATCTGCCTGACCACGGCCACGGCCTATTTTTTCGAGATGGATTCGAAGTTGTACATGGATTCGAGCATGGGGTTGAAAACGTAGCCCTGCACGCCCGCCCGCAGGGGCACGATGGTCTGGATCTGGTACAGGAAGATGTACGGTGCGTCCTGCATGATGATGTCCTGCGCTTCGCTGTACAGCTTCTTGCGCTCCTCGACGTTGGACAGCACTTCGGCTGTGCGCACGAGTTCGTCGACCTTGTCGTTTTTGTAGAAGCTGCGGTTGCCGGGCAGACCTTGTTTGGCCGAGTCGAACCAGAAGTTCATGAACATGTAGGGGTCGGCGAAATCCGGGCTCCATGCGCCGAGGCAAAGGTCGAAGTCACCCTTGTCGATCTTGTCGCGCAGGGTCGGGTTGGCCATGAGTTCAAGATTCAGCTTCACGCCGATGTCGGCCAGATTGGCCTGCATGACCAGGGCGATCTGTTCCCAGGTGGCGCGGCGTTCGGAATAGATGAGGGTCAATTCCAGGTTCTCGGCGCCGGCGGCCTTGAGCAGTTCCTTGGCCTTGGCGACATCGAGCTTGTACTGGAAGACATCCTTGCGATGACCCCACATGCCGTCGGGGATGGGTCCGCGCATCTGCACGCCATTGCCCTGCAGCACGTGGTCGATGATGCCCTGATAGTCCACCGCATAAGACAGGGCCTGTCGCACGGCCGGGTTCTTGAGCTTTTCGTTCTGGCAGTTGACGTACACGTATTCGACCATCTGAGAGGGGAAGCGGTTGACGATGATGTCCTTGTTCTTCTCCAGGGCCGGGATCTGGTCGATGAGGATGTTTTCGGCGATGTCCACGTCGCCCTGTTCCAGGGCCATGCGCCGGTCGGCGGATTCGGACATGAAGCGGATGATGACTTTCTTCAGCTTGGGTTTGTCGCCCCAGTATTTCGGCTTGGCTTCGAGCACGCAGCGCTGGCCGCGCGTCCATTCCACGATCTTGAAGGGACCGCTGCCGTCGATGTTTTCGGCCAGGAAGGCCTGGGCCTTGTCGTCGCCCACGGCCTTTTGTGCAACCTTGGGATTGATGATCGACGCGCCGTTGGTGGCCAGGGTCTGCAGGAAGGGGCCGTAAGGATTCTTGAGCGTGATTTCGAGGGTGTAGTCGTCGACTACGGCCATGGAGGCGATGGCGGTCAGGTTGTCGGCCGGGCCCTTGCCGATGGCCAGGGTGCGGTCGAAGGAATAGCGCACGGCCTCGGCGTTGAGGGGCGTGCCGTCATCAAAGGTGATGCCTTTCCTGATTTTGAAGATCCATTTCAGGCCGTCCTCGGACACGGTCCAGGACTCGGCGGCCATGGGCTCCACCTCGGTCAGGCCGACCCCGTCCTTGACCTTGTACTTCACCAGCCGGTCATAGCAGGGGTAGATCTGGCGCCAGTCGTAGTTGTCGCTGGAGACTCCGGGGTCCATGGTATGGATGTCCGAAGACACGGAAACGACAAGGGTGTCTTTGTCCGCAGCAAAGGCCGCAGGGGCCATTGATCCGAGAAACACGAGAAGACAGCTCAGTAGTGTCAGGAAACGCATGCTTCGATACCTCCAGGAGTGTATGTAGGGACTTGGGTGCCACGGATTGCGCGTATCACCTGTTGCGGAGAACTGTAAAGCGTTCTTCTTTTTGGGCTTCTTGTCGGACAAACTGGTTGGCCGGCAAAGTCCGCGCTTGCGGGAGGGGGCATCGCTGCCGTAGCATCGGGCATGGAATCATTCATACTGCACCCTACTCTTGCTGCGGACTGTCACGTACTCGGAACATGGCGGGAGCTTCGGCTCCTGCTGCACAGGGACGCCCATGTACGCTGGCTTATCCTTGTCCCTGAAACGGACGCCACCGAATGGCATGAATTGCCCGCGCCCTTGCGCGAGCAGCTTCTGACCGCGTCGTCGATGCTTGGCGCCATGCTCAAGCGCGACGACGGCTGCGACAAGGTCAACATCGCCGCCATCGGCAACATGGTGCCGCAGTTTCATTTTCACGTCATCGGCCGCTGGAAGACGGACCCCTACTGGCCGGGAGTGGTCTGGGGTCGGAGCGTACCTGGACGGTCGTACGCGGTCGCAGATGTCGAAGACGTCAAGGGGCGTGTCCTGAGTGCCTTGGACGGTGGCCGCCCGCCCGTCAATCCTTGAGCCAGTAGAAGGACAAAGCCGGTATGGAGATCTGTCCGTCTTCCACCGGCACGCGTTCGGCGGAGCACAAGTCCGTCATGCTTTCGTATGTATAGAATCCGTGGGGCGTCAGCATGTCCACGGGAAGAGGCTGCGGTTCGACGTTGAAATTGTTGATGACCAGCACCCGGCTGCGGCTGTTTTCCGGGGCCGTACGGTAGAAGACCAGCAGGTTCGGGTTTTCGACCAGCAGCAGGTGGCGGTTGTCGAAGTCCGCGAAAGCCGGAAGTTCCTTACGCAGGGCGATCAATTTTTTGAGCGTGGAGAAGATCCGCTGCTCGACTGTGCCGCTTTGATGGCGTTTTTCCGCTTTTTCCCAGTCGAAACGTGACCTGTGTACCCAGCGCGAGTCATGCTGTGTGGCCGGATCGGAGAGAAATTCCAGATTGTTCAGCGTGCCTATGGCGTCTCCGTAGTACATGAGCGGCAGGCCGCCGAAGGAGAGAATGATGCTGTGCAGCAGGGTGAGGGTGTTGATTGCGGCGTTTATGGCCTCCTCGTCCTCGGACTCCAGCGCCGACTCCAGGCCGACCAGGGAAGCCAGGGAACCGGAGATGCGGGCGTCGCCGGTTTTCAGGTTGGTGCCGAACGGCATGCCCCGGGCCGGCGACGCCGGAAACCGTCCCGTGAAATAGTCGACCAGAAAGGCCCGGTGCAGAGTCGGGTCGTATCCCGCCAGTTCCACGTCGCTGTCATCGAAGCCAAGCCCGATGTCGTCGTGGCAGCGCACGTAGTTGAGCCAGGTCGCCCGCTCCAGTTTATTCGGCAGGTTCTTTACGCCCAGGTTGAGCAGAGTTGCATTCTTGGTGGCTACGGCGTCCCAGAGCAGGGCCATGAGCGAAGCGTTGTAAGCGATTTCGCATTCCTTGGAGTAGATCGCGTCCTCGCCGAAATATTTGCCGATCTCGCCCGGCGCGACAATGGCCTCTGCGATGAACAGCACGCCGGGCGCCGTCACCTGGCAGCAGTCCTTCATGAGGCGCAGCAGCAGATGGGCTTCGCGCTCGTTCTGGCAGGTGCTGCCGATCTTCTTCCACAGGAAGGCCACGGCGTCGAGGCGCAGGATGTCCGCGCCTTTGTTGGCCCAGAAAAGGATGATGTCGAGCATTTCAATCAGGACCGCCGGATTGCGATAGTTCAAGTCCCATTGATAATTGTTGAAAACCGTCATGACCCACTTGCCCATGGTTTCGTCCCAGGTGAAGTTGCCGGGCGCTGTGACCGGGAAGATTTCGGGCATGCCCTCCTCGTAGGCGTCGGGTGTTTCGCGGTTGTCGAAGACGTAGTAGTAATCTTGATATTTCTTTTCACCCTGACGTGCCCGCGTTGCCCATTCGTGTTCGTCAGAGGTGTGGTTGACCACGACGTCGAGGACCAGGAGGGTTTCGCGATTCTTGAGCGTGGCCGCCAGCTCTTCGACGTCCTTGAGGGTGCCGTATCTGGTGTCGATCTTGCGGAAGTCCCGCACCGCATAGCCGCCGTCGTTGTTGTCCGGTGGGCAGTCGAGGATGGGCATGATATGCAGCATGTTGACGCCCAGTTCCTGGAAGTAGGGGAGTCTTTCGCGCAGGCCCTGCAGATTATCCGCAAAACGATCGCAGTACAGCGCCATGGCCACCCATTTCTGGCTTAAAAACCAGTTGTAGTTCACTTCACGCGCCAGGTCCGATTTCCGCAAGGCGGGAGTGCGCTCCATATAGCGCAGGGCGAGGGTTTCGACCAGCCGGACCATCTGCTGCTTGAAGTCGGGCCGGTCCCCGTAAAGCAGTTTGAAGAGGGAATAGATGGCGTAAAAGTTGGCGCCCAGGCGGGTATAGAAATGGCGCAGCCGGAATTTGCCGATTTCGGGTCTGAGGCCCGCCAGGATTTCGTTCAGCAGGGCATGGGAAGCTTGTTCGTACATGTATTCATCCTTTATGATTCAAATTCTTGCAGCCACGCATCGGCCTCGGGCCAGAAATGCGCCACTCCTTCCAAAATGCCGGCACTGTAGTTCCCATTCATGCCCAGGTATCCGCCTGTGGCGATGTACAGCGCTTTGGGTTCAGTCTTTGCCACCTGTTTCTTGATTTCACCGTCGGCATTGGCCACCAGCACCGCTGGAATCTCACTCAGCAGCACGTCCAAGTCGTTGCCGCTGTCGCCGGCGAAGAGCGTGTCCTGCACGGAAAAGTGTTGACGCTCCATCATGAAGCGGATGGCAAGCAGTTTTCCGGCGCTTTGTGGCAGAACATCGAGCAGACCGATATGTGCCAGTTCGTCGATGCTCCAGATCAGGTTGGCGCGGATGCCTTCGCGCTCTAGGCGCTCTTGCATCCGGGCAATGAGCGTGCGCGGGTTCTCATCCAGGGCGACATAATAGCTCAGCTTGAAGGGGGCCTGCTTTTCCCGTTCCTGCGGTTGCAATTCCGTAATCCCGCGCAGCAGGTTCTTGAGATCGGCGCAACGCATGCCTCGCCAGTCCGGAGCGATGTGCTCCTCCCACTGATTCCACGGCTGCCAGTCGTCGGTGCAGACCTGGTAGATGCTTGCGCCGACGTCGGCAATGGCAAAGTCCGGGCTTGGTAGGTCGAACTCCGCAATGGCGTCTTCGATCAGGGCGCGGTGGCGGCCGGTCACGTAAGCTAGGCATATTTCCTCGCGCGCCGCCAGTTTCCGAAACAGCGCCTTGGCCGCCGGCCACTGGGGATCTGGGCCGTTGGGGATAAGGGTCCGGTCGAGGTCGGTGCAGAGCAGGAATCGTCTCATGATGCGCCTTCTTCCTGGGCGGGGAATCCGTAATGGGCCATGGCGTCGAGAATCCCCGCCGCGAAGGATGCCTCCGAAAAGTGGATCCCTTCGATGTTCGCAAGATCGGACAGCTCCGTGATGTGCCGGTTGTCCACCACAGTGCCCAAGGTGTTGCCGCGCAGCATGTCGGCGTCGGCTCCGGTGACTCCGGCGACCAAGGTGCTCTCCAAGGGAAAGTCAAGCTGCTCGGAGCACCAGCGCAGCGCCAAGCCCTTGGAGGCTCTGAGCGGCAGCACGTCCAGGTATTGGCCGAAGGAGACGAGCACGTTCACGGCCTGTTCGTTGTGCTGGAGCAGTTGGCGGACCTGCTGCCCGCTGATCACGGAGGCGTCGATATAGTAGCTGATCTTAAAAGGGCTCTGATGAATTTTGGGCTGCAGCGTCAGGCCCGGGATTTCGCGCAACGTCTCGCGCACGGCGCGCGGGTCCCAGAGGTGGTTGATGTGGCGTTCCCAGATGGTGTCCTGGGTCAGGTTTGGGGCGTAGTGTATTTCCGTACCCTGGCCCGAAATAAGCACGTCGGGTTGAGGAATCCTGTGCTTGCGCAGCGTGGCCAGGGCGTTGTCCAGTCGGCGTCCAGTGACAATGCCGAAGAGGACGGACTTTCGGTAGTCATGCAGGGTCTGCATGAGCCTGGCGAGGGAGTGTTCTTCGCCGACGAGGCTGAGGTCCAGCTCGGCGAAGAGCGCCTGCTTGCGAGCGATGCCTCGACGCCTCAGGGGCGCCATGCGGACCAGCGGCTCGGTTTTTTCGACCAGCGGGCGTACGACTTCGAGATATTTTTCCACATGTGCCGGCCAGGAATAATGGCGGCGTACTCCGGCGAGTCCATTTTTGGCGAAGGCGCGCCACTGTTTTCTGTCGGTCAGCGTCTGCAGGATCGCCTCGGCCATGGCTTCTTTGTCCAGCGGATCGACCAGGACGCCGTTGCGGCAGTTCCTGATGATGTCGATAGGCCCGCCGTCCTCAGTGGCCACAATGGGCAACCCGCAGGCGGCGGCTTCAAGCAGGGTCAGACCGAAGGGTTCGGTCAGGGCCGGGTTGACGAAGACACCGCCTGAAGCGGCGGCGAGGCGGAAGAGCGTGGCCACTTCCTCGGGCTTGTGATGCTTGGGGTAGGCGACCTTGCCGTAGAGATCGTGCCGGTCCACGGCGAGCAGGATGTCGCTGAGCACGTTTCTGGCACCGTCGTCCATGTCCTGGATGTCGTCGCGGTTGCCGGCCACGATGACCAGATTGGCGGCTTGCTGCAGTTCCGGGGATTCTCCGTAGGCGTCGATAAGGGTCACGATGTTCTTTTTCGGGTCCGGGCGCGACAGGGCGAGTATCATGGGCTTGGCGGGCCGATGCAGAAAACGTTTGAGCTCCCGCGCAATGGGGCTCCCTTTTTCACTTTCGCCAGACGGGTGGAAATAGCTCAAATCCGTGCCCGGTGGAACTACGCGCATGCAGTCGGGCTGGTAGAAATCGTAGAGCCCGTACTGTTCCTCGATCTCCTGGCCCGTGCTGGTGATGATGCGCTCGGCAGCGCTGAGCGTGATCTCTTCCGCCTCGATGCGGCGTGACATCCTGTAGGTGTTCTCAATCTGGCTGCGGGAGATGCCACTGGCCAGCAGGCGCAGGCGCTTGCTGTGCCCCAGGGAGTGACCCGTGTGTACCAGCGGAATGCCAAGCTGATGTGAGAGGCGGGCTCCGACGTATCCGGCGTCGGCGTAATGGCTGTGCAGGATGTCGGGCATGCGGTCCTGGCTCTTGAGAAACGTGAAAACGTTGTCGGAAAAATTGTCCAGACTGTCCCACAGCAGTTCCTTGCGCAGATATTTCTCTTCGCCGCATTCGATGCGCACGATGCTTGCCTTGTCCGATAGGGGCTCGATCACCTGTGCGTAATCCGGGCTGACCGTGTCGTCGACAACCCTGCGGGTCAGCAGGATAGCCTTTTCCACATCCGGGCGTTCTCCAAGAGCGCGAGTCAGTTCGACCACGTATTTGACCTGTCCGCCGGTGTCCGCGTCACGCCCCAATTCCATGTCATGTCCGCGCACCAGTCCGTGAATGCTGATCAGCACGATGAACAGTGGTTTTTTGACGGGCTGTCTGCGTTTTTTCACAGTGTCCACTCCTTGACAAAAGGCTGGTAGAATTCCTGGTCCTCGGGAACCGCGCCCCGGATTTCGCAGATGGCCGCAGCAAAGTCGCTTGCTCGCTTCAGGGCGGTGGTTTCCGGCCAGCAGAGCAGCATGCCGAGAATGCATGCTGCGGAAAAAGCATCGCCTGCGCCCACCGTGTCGACGATGCGCGAGGGTTCCTTGCCTGGGGAGGCGATAGAGAGGTCATCGCTTCCGTCCAGTTGCCAGGCCCCGTCTTTCCCGCAGGTCACGATCAGGCGCTTGATATCGAACATGCGCTTCAACTCTGCTCCCTGTGCCTGCGCCAAACCTGAGCCTGCCTTGAACATGTCAGCCAGGGTCCGCAATTCCTCATCATTCAATTTCACGATGCTTGCATTCTGCAGCGACAAACGCACCGTGTCCTCGTCATACCACGGCTCACGCAGGTTGATGTCCAGAAAGCGGGGGGCCGAGGAATTTTGCAGCACGAGGGCCAGCGCCTGCCGAGAGACGTGGTGGCGCTGGCTCAGGGTCCCGAAATAGATAAGTCCGGGAGCTGCGGCTTTGGCCGCGACAGCCGCACTTGCAGGGTCGATCAAGTCGTAGGCCTGCCGGGGCAGGATTTCAAAGCGGTGCCCCCCATTCTCGATATGGACCTGCACCCGCCCCGTGGGCAGTTCCGGGTCAATCTGGACTCCGGAAATATCCATGCCCCGGTCTTCCATGCTGCCAAGGGCCTGGACGCCAAGAGCATCGTCTCCCAGGCGGGAGAGCACAAGCGGTCTTTGCCCGAAGGCCGCCAGATGCCGAGCGACGTTGAAAGGTGCTCCGCCGAGAACCGCGCGATCGGGAAAAACGTCCGCCAGAATCTCCCCAAAAAGGAGGATGGCGGGGGGGATGCCTATACGCGTGGGTGGGTGATGCGTGGTGGGATTTTTTGTGCTCGTCTTGTGTTTTTTCATATGCTGGTTGTCTCATCATTCTGCTAACTTTATAAGATATTTATGTATTTTATATTGTATTGATGAAAGATATCAAGCTCACTTTTCGGATTCAGTGAGATGGTTGGATGATGATTGCCGTTTTATCATGGTGATGATTTTGAGATGTTATTTTGCGAGATGTGTGGCGTGCAGCTCAATAAAAATGGCGATGTAAATTTTTTTGTTACATTTTTAATGTGATTGATGTCAACAAAAGCAGGAATTGTTTAGGTTGGGCTCAACAAGAGGCGATTCAAGACATGAGCTAATGGTCTTGAATTTTTAGGATGCGAATCGCAACTCGACAAGCGGTCCGCTGTCGTCATGGCCTTGAGACCCGCCGGAACTCCTTCACCGGCCTCGTAGAGTTGAATCGTTGCGTGCAGGGCGGAGAAATCCAGTCGGTACGTCCGGCAACGATTCAGCAAACGATGCCTGGCTCAGTCAGACAGCCGGCGAGCCTCAAGGCCATGACGACAGCGGACCTTGGATCTTGAGGAGAGCACATTTCTATGCGGTTGTCTGTCGGAAATGGGTTCACCCTGACGGGTCCAAGCCTGCCTCCACGGGAATGACTACCGCTGATATGAGTTCTATTAAAACATAGACGAGCCGGAGAGTTTGTCGTGCGTGGGTTGTACGCGGCCAGATTTTGGATGAGCAGGTTTTGGAAATGGAAACAAAAAGGGAGCCCGTGAGCTCCCTTTTTGTTTTATGCGTGATTAGGTCAGCCGATGACTTCGGGGGAGTCGGCTGCGTCCAACTCCACGGGGGTGTTGCGGGCCGTGAGCATGAACCAGACGAAACAGCCCGCGGCCACGGCGATGCCAATGGGGTAGCCGTAGTCCGAGCTCATGTGCAGCGGGAATTCCGGGGCCACGCAGAGGTAGGTGGCGCAGACCGCGGTCATGAAGGTCGCGGGGACACTGGCGATCCAGTGCGCCTTGCCGTGGCGGACCAGATACATTGCCGAAGCCCAGAGTACGATGGTGGCCAGGGTCTGGTTGGCGAAGCCGAAATAGCGCCAGATGATGTTGAAGTCGGTCTTGGTGATAATGAAGCCGATGACAAACAGGGGCACGGCGATCAGGAGGCGCTTGATGATGGACTTCTGTTCGATCTTGCTGAAGTCGGCGATGATCAGGCGTGCGGCGCGGAAGGCCGTGTCGCCGGAGGAGATGGGCAGAATGATGACGCCGATGATGGCCAGAAAACCGCCGATGGGGCCCATCAGGGTGGTGGCGACCTGATCGACCACCGCGGCCGGGCCACCGCTGGCCAGGGTGGCCTGCAGGGCTTCGGGCGTCTGGTAGAAGGTCATGCCCAGGGTGGCCCAGACCAGGGCGATGATGCCCTCGCCGATCATGGCACCGTAAAAGATGGGGCGTCCGCATTTTTCATCAGGGATACAGCGCGCCATCATGGGGGACTGGGTGGCGTGGAAGCCGGAAATAGCGCCGCAGGCGATGGTGATGAACATCAGCGGCCAGATGGGCAGGCCTTTGGGATGCACGTTGGCCAGGCCTACGCCGTTGGGGAAGAAGGTGTAGCCGTCCACGATGAGCATGGTCGAGAGGCCGAAGGCCATGATCAGCAGGCACGCGGTGAAGAGCGGGTAGAGGCGGCCGATGATCTTGTCCACGGGCAGGATGGTGGCCAGGAAGTAGTAGGCGAAGATGATGCCGGTCCAGACCACCACGGCCATATTCTTGTCCAGGTTGAAGCCGATCTTGACCGCCAGAAGTTTGGCCGGCCCGAGGATGAAGACCACGCCGACCAGGAGCAGCAGGATGACCGAGAAGACGTTCATGAATTGTTTGGCGAAGTTGCCGAGGTTGCGGCCTACGGCGTCGGGGATGGACTTGCCGTCATAGCGCACGGACATCATGCCGGAGAAATAGTCGTGCACCGCACCGGCGAAGATACTGCCGAGCACGATCCAGAGCAGCGCGGCCGGGCCGTAGAGGGCACCGAGAATGGGGCCGAAGATGGGGCCAAGACCTGCGATGTTCAGGAGCTGCACCATGTAGATGGTTTTGGGGGTCATTTTGACATAATCGACCCCGTCTGCGAGGCGGCAGGCCGGGGTGGCCCGACAGGTGTCGACGCCGAAACTGGATTCGACGATCTTGCCGTAAACGAAATAGCCGGTGATGAGTGCCGCGACGGCGAAAAAGAAGTAAAACAAGTCTCCCTCCTTGGAACAAAGTTGGTTGCTCAAAAAAATCCTTCGAATCAACTTTCGGTCATGCTGACATGACCGGGATGGCTTGCCGGGTAGAACTCGGCGGATACGCCGCACTTTTAGGTCAAAGAAGGAGTGGGAGACAAGAAGGTTCGTTTCAAATGTCTTTTTTTGCGCCTGAAGTGTGCGCGAGGAGAGGCGAAACGCCCCGCGTGCGATCAGGATTTGGCGTGAGGAAAGTAAAGGGAGGCTCAGACCCTGGCCGGCATGGGCAGCATGAAGTCGATGCGCGTGCCCTGACCCGGCGCGCTGACAACCGAAGGCAGATAGGCCGGACCGAAAATTTGTTCCAGACGCTGAAAGCAGTTGCGCACCCCGATCCCGCCTGAGCGGGAATCGAGGCGTGTCTTGGCGAAGAGCCGGTCAACCTGGTTCTGGTCCATGCCCACCCCGTCATCCTTGACCTCCACGTGCAGGTGTCCGTCCTGTTTTCGCACCTGCACGCGGATCTCTCCGCCGTTTTCATGGGCCAGAATGCCGTGACGCACGCTATTTTCAACCAGCGGCTGGATGATGAGCGGAGGAATGGGCCAGGATTCGCATCCATCCTGCACGTCGAAGTCGACCCGAATGCGTTCACCGAAACGGGCCTGTTCGATCGCCAGATAGCAGCGGATCTGGTCCAGCTCCTCGGACAGGGGCACAAAGCCCCGGCTGGCCTCCAGACTCTTGCGCAGATAGCTGGAGAGGTCCTGCAGCAGGCTGCGGGCCTTTTCCGGGCTGGTGCGGCAAAAGGAGGTGATGGTGTTCAGAGAGTTGAACAGGAAGTGCGGGTTGATTTGGGCTTGCAGACGGCGGATTTCGGCATGGGCGAGCATGCGTTCGGTGATCTGAATGTTTTCCAGCTCAAGCTGTGTGGAGAAAAGATTGCCCAGGCCCTTGGCCAGCTCGAAGAGCAGCAGATCGAGAGATTTACTGGCCGTGCCGTAGAATTTGAGGGTTCCGACCACGCCTCCGCCCTTGGTCAGGGGCACGATGATGGCCGAGGTGAAGGGGCAGGTCCGGTGCCCGCAGCCAATGCTTGCCTTGTTGCTCAGGAACATGGGCTGCCCGGTGTCGAGCACGGTCCGCGTGGCTTCGGTGACGATGGGACGGCCGGGCAGGTGATGGTTGTCGCCGACGCCGATGTGGGCCAGGACGTCGGCTTGGCCCGTGATGGCCACTGCGCCGACCGCGACTCGGCTGTGGATGATCCGCGCTGTGGCCATGGCGCTTTCGGTGGTAAGGCCGGAGCGCAGGTGGCTGACCGTGGAGTTGGCGATGTCGAGAATTTCCTGGGCCTGAACCGAATCCTGCCGGGCCCGGTAGCGAAAGACCACGTTGATGACCTGCACGAAGGTGGCAGCGCCTAGGGCGTTCAAGAGAATCATGGGCGCGGCGATGATGCGCACCAACTCCACGGCTTCGGTGAAGGAGTGCGACAGGGCCAGAACCATGCCCATGTGCACTGTCTCGCCGCCCAGCGCCAGTCCGGCGGCCCAGCGCCAGTCCACGCTGCGCTCTTTGAGGTAAAGGGTCAGTAGTCCGGCGGCCGCGCCTTCGAGCATGGTCGCCAAACCGCAGGGAACGGCGCTGAAACCACCGATATCGATGAGGATGCGATGCCCACCGGCGATGAGTCCCGAGGCAATGCCGACCACGGGTCCGCCGAAGAGACCGCCCGTGATCACGGCCATGGCCCGCAGGTTGGCCACGGATTGGGAGACAAGATTGCCCCCGTAGGTGCCCAGGATTCCGGCCGCTCCGAAGAAGAGGATCTGCAGCAGCGTCGAGCGCCATGAGGGACCCTTGCGCAGGCGCATCTTGTGGATGGGGGTGATGGTCAGGAGCAGAAAGGCCCCGGCCACGATGAGCCCGAGGCGTTCGGCCAGGGCCAGGATGAGGGCATCGGAATTCATGGCTATCCTCTACGCAAGGCCCAGTTGGTCGCGGAAATCACGTACCCGGGCCTTGCTGACGGTAATTTCGGTGGCCGCATGATCGCGCATGGTCAGCAGATATTTGCCGTTGAACCAAGGCGCGAAATCGCGGACCTGGGCCAGGTTGACCAGATCGCCCCGGTTGGCGCGAAAGAAGGACAGGGCGGCAAGTTTTTCTTCCAGGCGGTCCAGGGTGCCGGGACCGTGGTGGACGTACTGGGCGTCGCGCGTGTGCACAAACATGCGTCGTTCCTCTGTGCGGATGAAGACGACATCGGCGTGCCCCAGCAGCAGCACGCGCCCCCGGTGCTCCACGGAGATGCGCACCAGTGGCTGACCGAGCCCCATGCCTTTAAGCAGTTCCTCCAGCTTCGGCTGAGCTGCGAGACCTGCCTCGTTTTGGCGCAGCAGGCAGCGCAGGCGTCCCAGACATTTGGCCAGACGCTCACGGGAGACGGGCTTGAGCAGATAGTCCACCGCATTCTCCTCGAAGGCGCGGATGGCGTACTGGTCATAGGCGGTGGCGAAGACGAAGAGCGGCGGGTCGGGACATTTGAGGGCCCGCTCCAGAACATGGAAGCCGGTCGCGCCGGGCATCTGGATGTCCTGGAAAACAACTTCCGGGCGCAAGCGCACGATTTCTTCCATGGCCTGCGATGCGGACATGGCCGTGCCGACTATCCGCACATCCTCAAAATCAGACAGCAGATAGGACAGTTCGTCCAGGGCGGGCAGTTCGTCATCGACCAGCAGGCATCGGACAGGGGATGTCATGGGGCCTCTCATAATGTTTGCTGCGCCATTATCAGAATCGTCCACAAAACGCATCAAAGATGTAACTCTTTGTTTTGAAAAGAGATACGCCCTGTATTGATGTCCGCTTAATTCTGCGGCAGGAATAATTACCCCTACGGGATAGCGCTCCACAATCATCCATCGCTTTGATAAGCGAAGCCTTCGCCATGCGGATCCGTTAGTGTTCCAGGAAAGTTCTGCATGAGGTCGGGGCCGCATGGCGTGTTCACTGATACGCGCTGTCGGCGGCATTTCGATAAAAGACAGCGAATCAACCGCGAGGAAAACACATGTCGAAAATTGCCTTGATCGCCCTGGCCGGGGCGTTTGGAACCCTGTGCCGCTACTGGCTCTCGGGCCTGGTCTACGATCTCATGGGCCGGGACTTCCCCTGGGGCACCTGGGCGGTGAACATCGCGGGCTGCTTTTTGTTCGGACTGATATGGATTCTGGCCGAAGAACGGGGTTTTTTGTCGGCGCAGGCGCGGATCCTCATCCTTACGGGTTTCATGGGCGCGTTCACAACTTTCTCGACCTTCATCTTTGAAAGCGGCGGCCTCCTGAACGACGGGCAGTGGCTGAGGCTGGCCCTTAATCTGGCTGGCCAGAATCTGGTCGGCTTCGCGGCGCTGTACCTCGGCACGGGTCTGGGCCGGATCGTTTAGCGGCCAAGCTGCGCGCACCCGAAAAAGAAAACCCCCGCCGTGGGCGAGGGTCGATCAGAAATCAGAAAAGACGCGGGCCGTCTATTTCGCGCGTACGGCATCCTGAAAGGCCTTGTGCCGCTCGGCATACGGGGGAAATCCGAAAAAGGCCGAGCCGGAGACCAGTACATCTGCTCCAAGGTCAAAGAGTTCCCTGGCGTTGCTCAAGGTCACGCCTCCATCGACCTGAATCAGGGTCGACAGCCCGCGTGAGCGGATCATGCCGGACAGGGTGGCGATCTTGTCCTTGCAAAAGGGGATGAAGGATTGTCCGCCGAAGCCTGGGTTGACGCTCATGATCAGCACCATGTCCAGACTGGGGAGCAGGTAGTCGACGATGGCCAGGGGTGTTGCCGGGTTGAGGGCCAGGCCGGTCTTCATGCCCGCCTCTCGAATGGCGCTGATCGTGCGCTCAAGATGCAGCGTGCTCTCGGCGTGGATGCACAGGAGGTCCGCGCCGGCATCGGCGAACTCGCGGATGTAGCGTTCGGGCCGTTCGATCATGAGGTGCACGTCAAAGAACAGCTTCGAGGTCTTGCGCAAGCGGCCGATGATCGGCGGGCCAAAGGTGATGTTGGGTACGAAATTGCCGTCCATGACGTCCCAGTGCACCCATGTGAGGCCCGCCTCTTCCAGCGCGTCAAGTTCGGCACGAAGGGCACCAAAATCCGAGGACAGCAGGGATGGTGAGAGTATGAATTCGCGCATCATTCCTCGCGGTCGCCCATCTTGAAGTCGACCTGGATTTTATACAGTTTGCTCGCGGGCAGATTGAGGATGGAGATGCCGGTCTTGCGGGTGATCCCGGCCAGGGTCTCCTGAACTTTTTTCCAGGATGGCCCGATGAACGTGAACCAGATGTTCTGGCGATGGGCGCGCAGGTAGTTGTGGGTCACGCCGGGGAGCTTGTTCACCTCGGCGATGAATTCGTCCAGTTTGTCCTCGGGCACGGCCGCCGAGCACAAGGTCGAGTGCCAGCCCAGCTTCTTGGACTGGAAGTTGGCCCCGATGCGGCGAATCACGCCTTTTTCCGTCAGTGCCCGCACCCGGGCCAGGGTCTCAGCCTCGGTCAGGCCGACCTTGCGGCCGATCTCTTCATAGGGCCTGGCTTCAAGCGGAAATCCGGTCTGGATCATGTCCAGGATCTTCTTGTCAAAATCGTCCATGCGTCCCCCGCATCAGGCTTTGCGTCGTTCGGCGAGTTTGGGGATATATGTGCACAGCGGCTCCTCGCCCATGTAGTTGTGGTCCATGGAGTGCGCCCTGGCCCGGCATCCGCCACAGACTTTGTGATATTCGCAGACTCCGCACTTGCCTTCGTACTCTTCCTGGGTCCGAAACTGCTTGAACTGCTTTGAAGAACGCCAGATTTCCGGGAACGGAGTGGTGCGGATGTTGCCGCAGTCCAGCTCCAGGTAGCCGCAGGGCTGGACCTGTCCGGTGTGGGAGATGAAACAGAAGCCCGTTCCGCCCAGACAGCCGCGTGTCATGGCGTCGAGTCCGAAGTTTTCCGGTGTGACCGGCACGCCCTCGGCTTTGGCCCGCTGACGCATGATGCGGTAGTAGTGCGGGGCGCAGGTGGCTTTAAGGTGCATGCTCGTGGTCTTGCGGAAGTCGTAGAACCAGTTGAGCACGTCCTCGTATTCCTGCCCCGTGATGACCTCGGCCCCGAGCTGGGCCGCCCGGCCCGTGGGCACCAGCAGGAAGATGTGCCAGGCCACGGCCCCGATGTGTTCGCACAGATCGAATATCTTCTTGAAGCTGCCAAGGTTCGCCCGGGTCACAGTGGTGTTGACCTGGAACTCTATCCCTGCGTCTTTCAAATACTGGATGCCGCGCATGGAGGCGTCGAACGCGCCCTGCACGCCGCGAAACTCGTCGTGGCTTTCCGCGTCAGGGCCGTCGATGGAAATGGAGCAGCGCTGCACGCCGGCTTCGCGCATCTGCCGCGCGGTGTCCGGGGTGATGAGGGTTCCGTTGGGCGACATGACGCAGCGCAGGCCCTTGTCCGTCGCATAGCGGATGAGCTCGTAGACATCGGCGCGCATCATGGGATCGCCGCCGGTGAAGATGATGATCGGATTGCCGACCTGCTGGAATGTGTCGATCAGCGCCTTGGCCTCGGCCGTGTCCAGCTCGCCCTCGTAGGGCTCCAGGTGCGCCTCGGCCCGGCAGTGCTTGCAGGCCAGGTTGCAGGAACGGGTCACTTCCCAGGCGATGAGCTTGCAGGCCGGAGTACCGTCGGCCAGGGTGGTGATCATGCCGCCGGGATGTCCGCCGGGTTTTGCGCCCGGATGGCCACCAGAATGAGCTCCTGGATGCCCGGCCGCAGGCCCGTCCAAGCCGGGGCCGCCTGCGACCTGATGAGGATGTTTATGCATTATATGTGTCCCGCCTTGAGCAGGTCTTGGGTGAAGTAGGAGAGAATCAGGTCCGCGCCGGCACGCTTGAAGGCGATGAGGCTTTCGAGCGCCACGGCGGTTTCGTCGATCCAGCCATTCAAGGCCGCAGCCTTGATCTGGCTGTATTCCCCGCTGACCTGATAGGCGGCAACGGGCAGGTCGAAACTGTCGCGGACCAGGCGGATGATGTCCAGATAGGGCAGGCCCGGCTTGACCATGAGGATGTCCGCGCCTTCCTCGACATCGGCGGCCGCTTCGCGCAGACCTTCGCGCCAGTTGGCCGGGTCCATCTGATAGGTCTTGCGGTCCCCGAACTTGGGCGCGCTTTCGGCAGCGTCCCGGAAGGGGCCGTAGAAGGCCGAGGAATATTTGACCGCGTAGGACATGATCGGCGTATTGAGGAACCCTCCTCTATCGAGCGCGCAGCGGATGGCCGCCACTCGGCCGTCCATCATGTCCGAAGGGGCGATGATGTCCGCGCCGGCCTTGGCCTGAGCCAGGGCCGTGCGGGCCAGCAGTTCGAGGGTCGGGTCGTTCTGAACCTCGCCGTTGGGCGAGACCAGACCGCAATGTCCGTGGGAGGTGTACTCGCACAGGCATGTGTCCGCGACCACGATAAGCTCGGGCCAGCGGTCCTTGATGCGGCGGATGGCCTGCTGCACGATGCCGTTTTCGGCATAGGCCTGGGAGCCGGCCGGATCTTTCTGGACCGGAATGCCGAAGAGGATGAGGCTTTTCAGACCTGCGTCCACGGCCTCGCCGACGTCTTGTACGAGCTGATTCAGTCCCAGCTGGAACTGGCCGGGCATGGAGGCGATGGGTTTCCTGAAGTCCGGGTCCGATTCGACCACGAAATACGGCTGGATCAAATCCTCGGGTCCAAGCCGTGTTTCGCGGACCATGTCGCGCAGGGCCTTCGTCGAGCGCAGCCGACGGCCGCGATGAAACGTGTCCATGATACCCCTCCTAGACCTTCTCGCCGCTGATTTCCTCGTCGGTCAGATAACAGGCCGGGTCATGAGCCCAGAAGTCGTCATAAAACGCTTCGGCGCGGGCGCGGAAGTTACCGCCGCAGATGTTCAGGAAGCGGCAGGTGGCGCAACGGCCCTTCACATGCGGGCGCTTGTCCTTGAGCTTGTGCAGGAGCTCGATGTTTTCGTCCACCCATATCTCGGAGAACGGACGCTCAAGGACATTGCCGAAGGTGTGGTGGCGCATGAACTGGTCCGCGTGCACGGAACCGTCCCAGGAGATGCAGCCGATGCCGCGTCCCGTGGAATTGCCTTCGTTCATTTTGAGGAGCTCCATCACTTCGGCCGCGCGCTTGGGGTCTTCTTTGAGCATGCGGAAATAGACGTAGGGGCCGTCGGCGTGGTTGTCCACGGTCAGCACTTCCTTGGGCTTGCCCTTGTCGTGCAGGGCTCGGGTGCGGTCCATGATCAGGTCGACCACGGCGCGGGTCTCGGCGTGGTCAAGGTCTTCCTTGATCAACTCGGAGCCGCGGCCGGAATAGACCAAGTGGTAAAAACAGATTCGCGGCACTTCCAGGGCTTCGACCAGATCGAAGAGGTGCGGAATTTCCGCCGCGTTGCGCTTGTTGATGGTGAACCGCAGGCCCACTTTAAGCCCTTCGGCCTGACAGTTTTCCACACCTTTAAGCGCGAGCTTGTAGGAGCCGGTCACGCCGCGGAACTGGTCGTGCACAGCCTCGGCGCCGTCCAGGGAGATGCCCACGTAGGAGAGGCCGACTTCCTTGAGTTCCCGGGCCTTGGCCTTGGTGATCAGCGTCCCGTTGGTGGAGATGACCGCGCGCATGCCCGTCGAGGTGGCGTATTTGGCCAGATCCACCAGATCCTCGCGCACCAGGGGCTCGCCGCCGGAGAAGAGGATGACCGGCGCGCCGAACTGGGCCAGGTCGTCGATCATGGCCTTGGCCTGGTCCGTGGAGATGGGATCCTTGTGATTGCTCGGCTCCACGGCGTGAGCATAGCAGTGCACGCATTTGAGGTTGCAGCGCTGGGTCATGTTCCAGACCACAACGGGCTTTTTGTCCTTGGCGAACTGCAGCAGGTGAGAAGGGAGTTGGGCGGAATTGCGTCCGTAGCGCAGGGCGTCGGAAGGTTCCACCGTGCCGCAGTATAGTTTCGAAATACCGATCATGGTTGCCTCATGTGAACGCTGGGGTTCGTCGGGGTGATGCGATCCGTGCCACCCCGGAGGGCGCGGCAGGGTCCGTAAAAACGAGAAAGCCGAAGGCTTGTCCTAATGGTTGCCATTGTCAAGTCAAGGGGTGAAAACGCCTACTGCAGGGTGTGGGTGGGAGGTTCGGCGTTCAAGAGCGATGTCGTGTAGTCCATGGAATCCTTGGCGGTGGGCTCAAGCCGTGTTGCCGGAATGTCCGTGCAGATGTGGGGCTTAAGGTGCTCTTCAGACTTTTTTACGGCCGTGCGCCACCAGGCTTTGAAGTTGCGCATCAGACCCCTCCGGCCAACAGCGCCAGAACAATGGCGACGGTGATGGCCAGGAGCATGGGCAGAATGAGGACGGCCAGAATTTGCTTGTTCGTGGCGCCATGCACATGGCGCAGTCCCAGGAATTTGTATACGGCCACGCCGATCATGGCCAAGGGCAACCCGATGTACGGGACGATCATGAGCAGCATGGGTGCCGCGCTGTAGGTCCCGGCCCGGAAGGTGCCCTCGAAGCCTTTGGTGTCCGCCTTGAAGAGCCGCAGGAAGAAGTGGTTCATGGCGGTGTCGAGAAACAGGAAGACGCAGACTTCCAGCGGGTACAGAATAAGGGAAAGAGCCGCCTGCAACGAGCTGTCCAGATTTTCGGTCAATGCGCTCGGGGGGATGATGCCCAAAAGCTGCCAGATGGATTGGGATAGGGCCACGGCCTGGACGATGATCAGGAAAAAAAGCAGGGGTTTGACGATCCCATATCCCACGGGCATGGCGGAGAAAAAAATCTTGGGGTTCGCGAGCACTTCCAGGAAGGTCTGGACGAAAGCGCGGGGATAGCCGGAGTCGACACGTTCCCACAGCGGCAGGGATGGCTCCGGTCGGTGCTCGGCGTAGGAACCGTCTTCCTCGTCATCTTCTTTCAGCGCAGACAGTTCGTTCCACAGGTCTTCGTCATGCGGCGGCGCGGGCGCGTCGACGTGCTGCGTGGTTTCCTGCTCAGTCTGAACAGGACCGGGCGCCTGTTCCGGCGTGTCCTGAATTTCAGGTTCTCTTGCGGGCGCTGTGGGTGGTGAATCGGTTTTTGGTTCAATATGTTCGACTGGGGCTACTTCCCGGAATTTGAAGCGATGCTGGCATTTTGGACAGGTCGCCATGACCGCTTTGGGAGGCAGCTTCTCTTCGTTGATAGCGCGTCCGAATCCGCACTTTGGACAGGTGATATTCATGGTAAATGCGTTCTCCTCTTGCGAGAAGGCTGATACCTGCTCTTGTCTCGATTAGCAACCGCGGCGGGTTTTGGGGGAAACAAAGAGATCGTCGAAGAGATGCACGAAGAAGGCGACAATGATTACGCCACTGTAGTCCATGGGGCTGTCCGTATCGAATTCACCGAGCATGTGGTCCGTGAATTCAGGTCTGAAATACCCTTTGTCGCGGACGGTGGCGGCAGAGAGGACATCGCCGATCATGTCCCTGAACATGCGTACGAACCATTTGCCCGGAGGGGACAGCGGCTGCTTGCGGCGTTGGCTGATGGCCGGGGGCAGGAAGGTGCGAAAGCTTTTTTTGAGCAGATACTTTTCGTTGAGGCCACGCATCTTGAAGTGGCTGGGCAGGGAAAAGACGTACTCCACCAGCCGGTGATCCATGAACGGTGAGCGCAACTCGACTGAGTTGGCCATGCTCATGGTGTCGGCCAGGGCCAGGGTCAGGTTTGGCAGGCGCATCTTGGTTTCCAGGTACAGAGCCTGGTCCAGGAGAGACCGGGATCCAGGAACAACCGGCAATTCTTCTTCCCGCTCGCCGATTACGGGCAGAAGGCGGTTCACGAAGGATTCGCTCATGAGCTGACCCTTGAACTGGAAGGCCTGGAATCTGTAAGGCAGAGCCGGGTGTGCGGCAGGATATCCCTTCAACATCGCATACTGAATCCAGGCCTGCTGCGGCGTGGAGATGCCGGGAAAGACCCGGCGCAGCAGGTTCGCTCGGCCAACAGTTTCGTTTCTGCCGATGAAGTTCATGAGTTTTACGAGTTTGAAATAGTCATATCCGCCCAGGATTTCGTCGGCCCCGTCGCCGGACAGGACCACTTTGAATCCCATCTCTTTGATTTGTCTGGATAAAAGATAAAATGGAAGATTCAGCAGGGTGACTAGCGGGCTCTCCAAATGCCAGACGAGTTTCTCGATTTCCTCCTGGGCGATGGCGCAGAAAAATTCATGGTGGCTGGTTCCGAACGAGCTTGAAACCATGCGCGCGAAATGACGTTCGTCATAGCCCGCGTCCTCGAAGGCGATGGAAAGAGTGTGGACAGGGGCGTTTGAGAGGTTCGCATAAAGGCCGGTTACGCTGCTGGAGTCGATACCTCCGCTTAAGTACGAGGCCACGGGCACATCAGCCACGAGCCGGTCACGCACGGCTTCGACCAGATGATGGCGCAGGCCCTCGGCGGCTTCATCTTCGGAGATTATCGAAACGGGACTTTCCATCGGGATGTCCCAATAGGGAGCGGTGCGCTGCCCGTTGCGGCCGGCGAGCAGTGTATGGGCGGGCAGGACCTGATTGATCCCTTGCAGAAATGTGTCGGGGGCCAGGTTGAATCCGTAGTCCAGCATGCGGTCCATGGCCAGGGGATTCATGCTGCGTGGCACGCCTGGGAAGTGCAGGATGGACTTGATTTCCGAGGCGAAGATCAGCGTTCCGTCGGGCAGGAGTGTATAAAAAAGGGGCTTCTTGCCCATGCGGTCCCGAGCCAGGAAAAGGGTCTGCTCCCGTGGGTCCCATACCGCGAAGGCAAACATGCCGACTAGGCGGCGCAGGCATTTGTCGCCCCACTGCAGGTAAGCCGCGAGCAGTACTTCCGAGTCCGAGTGCGTGCGGAAAACATGGCCAAGGCTGGCAAGTTCGGCCCGAAGCGACTGGTAATTGTAGATTTCGCCGTTGAAGACCAGAACCGCGCCGGATGGTTCGTGGATCACGGGCTGGTTGCCCCCTGCCAGATCTATGACGGAGAGTCGCCTGTAGGCCAGGGCGCAGCAGCGGTCCTGGAACAGGCCCTGGTGGTCCGGCCCGCGATGGGCCAGGGCCTGGGCCATGGACGCAAGAACGTTGTTTTGCGAAGAGATTCCGCTCGGGTTGAAAAAGCCGGCTATGCCGCACATGCGTGTTTTCCCTGTTGAGGTGTGGTCTGGGAAATCATTTGCAGAATGCGTGCCTTACATGCCGGTCAGGACAAGGCGCTCCTGTCTATCTGGCGTAATAGGCGGCAGCTTTGGGCGGAGCCTGGTGAGCCGGGTTTTTGGAAATTTCCGAAAAGGCGGATCTGAATGAAGACAGAATACTGATCACCTCGTCCACGATCGTTGTATCCATCTTGAGGTTGGCCTGCAGCAGTCGGGTGTTGCAGTACATGTAGAGTTTGTGCAGGTTCTGGGCGATTTCTCCGCCTTTGTCCGTATTCAGGGAACCGTCGAGTTCAGCGATGATATCGAGAGCCTGGGAGATGAGGATGCCCTTTTTGGCATAGTTTTTTGCCAGGATTTCTTCCTTGGATTGCTCCAGGAAGGTTATGGCCCCGTCGTAAAGCAGGACCACGAGATGCCCGGGGGTTGTGGTGGTGACATGGGTCTGCATGTAGGCGTTGGCGGCTTTGTGCACTGTGCGAACTCCTTTCTATGACTTGCTGGACAAACTGCTGATTTGCGAGCTGAGTTGTGTGGATATGTTGTCGTAGGTGCCGAGAACGGCTTCCAAATTGGCGAAACGCAGGCGCAGATTCTTTTCCAAGAGAGCCAGGCGGCGTTCTTCGTAAGCGATCTTGTCGTCTATGGAATCCATGATGTCCTGATAGTTGTCTTTCAGGACTTCGAGGGTTCCGGTCGTTGAGTCTGTCAACCTTTTGAGTTCATCGATCAGTTCCTGGGTTTTGCCGGATTTGATCTGGGCTGAGCCGGAGTATGTGCCCGCCGTAAGGTTGATGACTTCAAGGGAGAGGCCTCGCGCCGCGTTCCCGTCCCCTGTGGCCACGATCTTTGTGCCGTCGATGCTGGCCGGATATCCGTTGATGCTGGCGGATGTTATATTGCCGCTTGCGCCCACGGTATAGTTTACGGAGTATTCCCCGGCTTGCGTGATGCCCTTGATGGCGGATTCGAAATTGAAATTCGAGGATTCCACCGCGACTCCATTCACTATTTCCTTGGTCGAGGGGTAATAGTCGGCGCTGAAGAGACGAGCCACGGCGTCGGGATCGGTATTAAGGGCGGCGGTAAAGGCACTGGAGTCGAAAAGCAGCAGGCCGAAGGTCGCAGATCCCTGGCTGGTGTCCGTGGTGATGCCCACGCTGCCCAAAGACACGATGGAGTCCAAGTCGTAGTCGAACCCGACCCCTTTTTCCGCCAGGATATTTTTCAGATTCTGCTGAATCATCTGCATACCATAGTTGCCGGTCAGGAGGGAACCGGAAACGTTTTCACCAACAGTGGTGACCTGGGTCTGGTCCTTGATCTCCTGCAGTACGGAATTCACCGCATCGACAAAGGTCTGCACTTTTGCGGTAACCGCTTGCGGGTCGAGGCTGGTGGTGATGGTCGAACTGCCGATGCTGGCCAGGTTCATGGTCACGCCGGAGATGATGTCTGAAATGGAATTGGTGCTGCGCTCGAAGTAGCCGTCGGTGGCGCCCTGGATTTGCGTAAAGACTCCAGGCTGCATGGCACCGACCGTGGTTCCGGGGGAACTGATGATGGAAATCTGTTTGTCGGAGCCGGCCGCGCCCGTCAGGGTCAGCTCGACATTGCCGGATACGTCTGCGGCCGTGGCCATGGAGAATCCGACTGCGGTGTTGATTTTTCCGGTCAGCGAGGCGTAGGTGTCCGCAGCCGTGACATCAACGGAATACAAAGTGCCGTCATAGGCGAGCTTGAAGGTCCCATCGGTGGTTGTGATCGTGTCCGTGGTTGTTTTGCCGGTGAAGGTGGCCTTAAGTATATCCTTGGTGGCGGTGGGAGGATCAAGAGGGAATCCATCGATCCGAAGCCTGGCATTGCCTGCATTCTGGGTTTCAATAAACTGACTTTGGCCGAAATTGGGGAGCAGGTTGGCCGAGGTCGAGGCTTCATCGACAATGAAGTCGTTGCCTGCTCCAAGGTCCATGCCTCGGATCTGCAGCCTGTATCCACTGCCGTCGTTGACCACGCTGGCGCGTACATAATTGCGATTGTCCGCGTCGGAGTTGATGAGGCTCGCGAACTGGGTCAGGGTCGTGGTGCTGGTGACGTTGACGGCAACCTGCCGGGAACCGGCCGTGAAGACAAAAGCGCCCGCTGTGCCACCGCTTATGATCTCGTCCGGGGAGGAAAAAATTACCGACCCCATGTGCATATCATTGGTCGCCAGAGAAAGCACATCCACCTGATGGGTACTTTCTTCCGCGCTGCTGCCTGCCGTGGCTGTTACGGCTGTGGTGTTGGAAGAGACCGCGTTCTTGGTCAGAAATTCGTCCGTGGTGTTCATGGAATCCAGGGACGCCTTGAGGGAGAGCATGTTCGAAGAGAGCGAGTCAAAGGCGTCGCTCTTGGCTTCCCAATCAGACCGCCAGCTCTCGAGCCGTTTGGTCCTGACTTTTTCGATCTCGATGAGTTTGGTGATCATCGAGTCGAAGTCAGTCCCGGAGCCGAGGCCCGTGAAACGTATGGATCCGGAAACAAGCGAACTGGTCAGGTCATCAGCCATGGCATTCCTCTGCGGCGTTGGATTGGACGAATCTACTTACGCTTTGAGCAAACCTGGTGCCAGAATCAACACTATCGAGTTAAAAAGGCCGGGCCGCTTTTCGCAACCCGGCCGCAAGCGAGGTTTTTCAGGTTACTGTGATTATGCGCCCATGAGCTGCAAGGCCATCTGCGGCAGGGAGTTGGCCTGGGAGAGCATGGCCACAGCAGACTGGGTCAGGATCTGGTTGCGCACGAAGTTGGTCATTTCAGTTGCGATGTCGGCATCGGAGATCCGGGACTCGGCCGCCTGCAGGTTCTCTGCCTGGATCTGCAGGTTGGTGATGGTGTTCTCAAGTCGGTTCTGCAAGGCACCGAGACTGGCGCGGATGTTGTCCTTGGAGGTGATGGCCGCGTTGAGGGCTGCCAGGGCTTCCTGCGCACCCTGCTGGGTGGAGATGCTGTAGCCGCCGGAGGTTACGCCGTGCGTGCCGTTTGCCTTGGTTGTATCTGACGCGTTACCTACGCCGAGAGCGGAGGCGGTGGAGTTGCCGATGGCGATGTAGTAGTAGTCTTCCGCGGAATCGTTGCCCGTGCCGAAGTGGATCTTGAGCGGGCCCGTCGAGGCCAAGCCGCTGCCATCATGGTCACCCGCCCAGCTGGAGACGCCGGTGGACGAAGATGAAAGGTTGCCGTTCAGCAGGTAAATGCCGTTGAAGTCCGTGGCGTTGGCGATTCGGGTGATTTCCGAAGCCATCTGCTGGTACTCCGAGTCGATGATCAGGCGCTGGTCCGAGTTGTAGGTGCCGGTGGCCGCCTGGGTGGCCAGTTCCTTCATGCGGATCAGCTTTTCATCGATGACGCCAAGCGCGCCGTCCGCGGTCTGGATCATGGAGATGGCGTCGTTGGCGTTTCTGACACCTTGGTTCAGGGATGCGATATCCGAGCGCATGAGCTCCCGAATGGCCAGTCCCGCCGCGTCGTCGGCGGCGGTGGTGATGCGCAGGCCTGAAGACAGGCGGCTGACCGATGTTGACAGGTTGCCGTACGCGCTCGCCAGGTTGCGGTTCGCGTTCATGGCCATCAGGTTGTGGTTGATTACGAGTGACATAAAAATTCCTCCTTGAAAGATTAGCGGCTTCCTTGCCTTTGGATCGAGCAGCTTGCGGGCCGTGCTCTTTGGTCTTGATGAGTGAATCGGCAGGAAGAAGATTTTCTTTAGAAGAATTTTGTCCAACATCGCATGTCGGACGAGACTATTCGAAATCGGGGATGTGCTTGCGGGCTTCGGCGGCCGGAATGCCGCGGGAAGCGGCGATGAAGACCAGATTGTCCTCGGCGTCGGATTTGCGCAGGTACAACGGCTGGGGGGGGTGGCTTGAGTATGCGGCCGTACACGCCGCGGTGAGCAGAGAGGCCGGCAGGGGCGTGTCGAGAATCTGCGGCAGGACTAGAGTATTTGGCAGGGCCAGCAATTCGGGATTTTTGCGCAGCCCGCTGCCAAGCAGGAAGATGCCTGCCGGGCGTGACTGAAGCTGGTCGCGCGCAAGGGCTACGGGCAGCGGACGGACAGGGGCCAGAGGAGCGCTCGCGTCAAAACCCTGGATGTAGACCTGACCCTTGCGGGCGTAGGTCAGGACCCAGAGTTCCCCGCCCTGCACAAAAGGGCTGGCCTGGGCGGCCAGAATGTCCGGATAGTGCAGTCCGGCCATGGGGATGGCGTGCGGGCGGGACAGCCCGTGCGTGGCCGCGTGGGCGATGCGCAGACCCGTGAATGATCCTGGTCCTCGTACACAGGCGATGCCCGCCAGATCGCTGACGCGCATGGCCTGTACACGCAGCGCGCGCTCGATGGCCGTGGGCAGGTGGCGGATGGACTGCCCGGGGCAGTGGATCTCTTCGCTGAACATGACCTCCCGGGCCGTGCCAAGGACAACCTGAATGCGTTCCTCGGCGCAGTTCAGCGCGAGATATCGGCTACTTGAAGTGTCGGAGGATATCATTGAATGTGGCCAGGACCATGAGCATGAGGAGCAGCATCATGCCGATCTTCAGGGCAACCTGCTGCACTTGCGGGCTCAGGGGTTTTCCGGTGATGGTTTCCAGAAAGAAGAAGAGGATGTGTCCGCCGTCCAGAACCGGAATGGGCAGCAGGTTCAAAATGCCGAGGTTGATGCTGATCAGCGCGGTCAGGGCCAGCAGGTTGACCATGCCGTTTTGCGCTTCCTTGTGGATCATCTCGGTAATGAGAATGACCCCGCCCATGTCCGACACGGGGATGACCCGCTCGATGAGCTTGACAATGCCCATGACCATCAGTCCGCTGACTTCCCAGATCTGGCGCGCGCCCTGAACCGCCGCGTCAAAAAGTCCAAGTTCGCGGCTCAAGAGTTCGCCCTTTGGGGCGATGCCGAGCATGGGCATGGTTTTAACTTCGCCGAACAGGTTGCGTTTTTCCTGCAGTCTGGGGGTGACGTGCACGGAAAAGAGCGTTTTGTCTCGTTGCACGGTCACGAGCATCGGACCGCCCTCATTGGCCTCGATGCGCTCGACCAGGTCTTCCCAGATTGCGATCTGTACTCCATCGATCTCGATGATCTGGTCTCCGGGGACGATGCCGGCTTCTTCGGCAGCGCTTGAGTTGGTCACCTGCCCGATGACGGGAAGGAGCTCCTGCACGCCCTGACTGTAGGCCAGACCCCAGAAAATGAACCAGGCCAGGATAAAGTTGAATACGGGACCGGCAAGCACGACTAGCATGCGCTGCCAGGGCGGGCGACGTGAAAAGGACTCTTCCGGGCCAAAGCCTTCGGGAAGTTCGGCATCCACGGATTCGCCGACGAGCTGCACGTACCCACCCAGGGGAAAAGCGCAGACCCGATAGTCGGTCTTGCCCCGGGTGAAGCCGAAGAGGCGCGTTCCGAATCCCAGAGAAAAGACGCTTACGCCCATGCCCATGCCGCGTGCAACCACGAAGTGTCCGAGCTCATGAAAGAAAATCAGTCCACCCAGGACCACTACCACCGCCAGAATACTGGTTACCATTCGTACTTTCCTATGGCCTCTTCGGACCGAGTTCGTGTTTGCGCATCGAGCTCCAAAATGTCCTCCAGATCAGGCATGGAGGTCAAGGAATGTTTGGCCAGCATGTGTTCGATGAGCCGGGCAATTCCCGGGAAGGAGATGCGTCCGTCCAGAAAGGCCTGAACTGCGATCTCGTTGGCGGCATTGAGCACCACCGGATGACGTGGACCGGCCGACAGGGCTTCGCGCGCGAGGTTCAGACAGGGAAAGCGCAGTGGATCGGGAGCCGCGAAAGTCAGGGTGCCGACGCGGGCCAGATTAAGGGGCGCAAGGCCGATATGCAGCCGTTTGGGATAGCCCAGACAGTAGCCGATGGGGATCTCCATGTCCGGCATGCCCAGGTGGGCCAGTTGCGAGCCGTCTTCGTATTCGACCAGCGAGTGGACTATGGATTGGGGATGGACCACCACGTCAACCTCATCCAGAGCCGCGCCGTAAAGATGCACAGCCTCGATGATCTCAAGTCCCTTGTTCATCATGGTCGCGGAATCGATGGAAATTTTAGCGCCCATGGACCAGTTGGGGTGCTTCAAGGCCTGGGCCGGGGTCGCGACCTCGATTTCCTGCAGGCTTCTTGTGCGAAACGGTCCGCCCGACGCGGTCAGGATCAGGCGGCAGGCTTGCCTGCCCGCGTGCCCTGCATAGGCTTGAAACAGGGCGTTGTGTTCCGAGTCCACGGGAAGAATGACGGCGCCGCTGGTCTGGCAGGTCCGTCGGAAAAGATCTCCGGCCAGAACGAGGGCCTCCTTGTTGGCCAGACAGAGCACTTTGCCGGCCCGCGCCGCAGCCAGGGCCGGTACCAGCCCGGCCGCGCCGACCTGGGCGGCCAGGATGAGGTCGGCCTCGGCCAAGGTGGCCATGGCCGTGAACCCTTCCTGCCCCACAAGAATGCGCGGGGTGTACCCGCCGGGAAGCAGTGCGCGCAGCTCCCGGGCCTTGTCTTCGTTCAGGACGCCCAGATATGCCGGACGAAACGTCTCGGCCTGTCTGGCCAGCAACTCCACGTTTCTGGCTCCGGCCAGGGCCACGACCTTGAGGTCGTCCCTGTTTTTGGCCACAACCTTGAGCGCGCTTGTGCCGATGGACCCGGTGCTGCCCAGGATGGCGAGGGTGCGCTGGCCGGGGCGGTCGAAAACCGGAGACGAGAGGCCCGAGATGTATTTCATGGTTTTGCCTCAGTCGAAAAAGGAGAACAGGGCAGCCAGTCCGCAGTACAGAGGGAGGGTGAAGAGCAGGCTGTCGATGCGGTCCAGAATGCCGCCGTGACCGGGCAGAATCCTGCCGGAGTCCTTGATCCCGCGCCAGCGTTTCAGGGCGGACTCGAAAAAGTCGCCGATCTGCGCGGCAATGTTCAGGCCGGCTCCGAGCAGGGCGAAGCTTGTCCAGTGCGCGGCTCCGAAAGCAACACCGATGGCGGCGCAGACGATGATGCTCAGGCACAGTCCACCCAGGCTGCCGGCCCAGGTTTTTTTCGGGCTGACCGACGGCCAGATCTTGGGTCCGCCGATAAAGCTTCCCGCGTAATAGGCGCTGGTGTCGGCGGCGAAGGTGGTCAGTAGCACGAGTCCGATCTCCGGGGCGGAGATGGTCCGGAACAGACGCAGGACAAAGGGCAGGTACAGAAGTCCAAAAAGAAGTATCTGGCTGTCCTGAAAGGCGTCGGGAGATTTTTTTCGGTCATGGGCGATCAGAAACGACACTGCCACGCCAAGCATGGCCACGCAGACCAGCGCGGCGCCGCTCCATGTCAGGGGTGCCCAGACCATGCCCAGTGCGACGAGCATTCCCAATGCTTTCCAGACGGGTTTCTCCCGGTCTGGCCAGAACATGGCGTAGAATTCCATAAGCCCAAGCCCGGCCACGGCTGTTATGCCGATGCTTAAGACCGGGTCGCCGCTGTAGATGGCCCAGCCCAGCAATGGGAGCAGCAGCAGGGAGGTCAGAACGCGTTTGAAATGAGGACTTATCATGCGGACTCCTCTCCGGAGGCCCCGAAGCGGCGCTGACGGGACGCGTAATCTGCAAGCGCGGCCTTGAGCTGCGGGGCATGGAAGTCCGGCCAGGCCACGTCGGTGAAATAGAGTTCACTGTAGGCGCTCTGAAACAGGAGATAATTGCTCAGCCGCCGCTCGCCGCTGGTGCGCAGGATCAGGTCCGGATCGGGCATGCCGGCGGTGTAGAGTTCGTCCGCGAACATTTCCTCGGTCAGTTCCGAAGGATTGGCCTGCTTCTTCAGCAAGGCCTGGCAGGCGCGCAGGATTTCAAGGCGTCCCGAATAGTTGAGGGCCAGGTTCAAAGTCATGGCCGAGCAACCGGCAGTCTTATCCATGACGTGGCGCAGCACCTGCCGGGTTGGCAGGGGCAGCTCGTCCAGATCTCCGAGCACGTTCAGGCGGATGGACTGCTCCAGCAGGGAGGGCAGCTCTTCGGTCAGGAAGTCTTTGAGCAGGCCAAAAAGGAAGCCGACCTCCTGCTTGGGCCGCGACCAATTTTCCTTGGAGAAGGTGTAGAGCGTAAGGAAGGGAATGCCGAGTTTTCGACATTCCTTTACGATTTCGCGGGCGGTTTCGGTGCCGGCCTTGTGGCCGTCGCTGCGGTCAAGGCCCCTGGCGCGGGCCCAGCGGCCGTTGCCGTCCATGATGATGGCGAGATGATTAAGCGGTGGCATGGACTGGATCTAGATCTCCATGATTTCCTTTTCTTTCTCGATCAGGACCGCATCAGCCTTCTTCACGAAGTTGTCCGTGGTCTTCTGAACTTCATCCTGGGCTTTGTGCAGATCGTCTTCGCTGATTTCCTTTGCGGTGTGCATTTTCTTCAACGCGTCGTTGACGTCCCGGCGCACGTTGCGGATGGCGACTTTGGCCTCTTCCGTATATTTCTTGGCCATCTTGACCAGATCCTTGCGGCGTTCTTCGGTCAGGACCGGGATGTTGATGCGGATGGCACGGCCGTCGTTGATGGGAGTCAGCCCCAGATCCGACTTCATGATGGCCTTCTCGATGCAGTTGAAGGCGTTGCGGTCCCAGGGGGAGATGGAAATGGTGCGGCTGTCCGGGATGGATACGGACGCGACCTGATTAAGTGGGGTCGGGGTGCCGTAGTATTCAACCCGGATGCTGTCCACCAGTGCCGTGGAGGCGCGGCCGGTGCGCAGCTTGGAGAAATCCTTTTCCAGACTGTCGATGCTTTTCTGCATCCTGTTCGTGCAATCCTGTGTGTGCTTTTCCATGTCATTCTCCTTGAACAATTGTTCCGACTTCTTCGCCCCTAACCACCCGCTGGATGTTGCCGGGTACAAAGAGGTTGAAGACCCCGATGGGGAGTTTGTTGTCCATGCAAAGGGATATCGCTGCGGAATCCATGACTTTGAGGCGACGCTGCAGCACGTCCAGATAGGTCAGCCTGGTGAACATGACTGCGTCGGGATGCTTTTCGGGATCCTTGTCATAGACGCCGTTGACCCTGGTGGCTTTGAGGATGGCCTCGCATTTAAGTTCCATGGCCCTGAGCGCTGCCGCCGTGTCCGTGGTGAAATAGGGGATGCCCGTTCCGGCCGCGCAGATGACCACGCGGCCTTTTTCGAGGTGACGGATGGCGCGGCGCCGGATGTAGGGCTCGGCCACTTCCTTCATGTCGATGGCGGTCATGACGCGGGTCGTGATGCCCAGTTTTTCCAGGGCGTCCTGCACCGCCAGGGCATTCATGACCGTGGCCAGCATGCCCATGTAGTCGGCCGAGGCGCGGTCCATGCCCTTGGAGGAGACGGAAATACCACGAAAAATGTTGCCGCCGCCGATGACCATGCTGAGCTGCACGCCCATGGAGGCCGCTTCGGCAAGCTCTCGACAGATGGACTGGATGGTCTGGGGTTCGATGCCGAAGCCCTGCTCTCCGGCCAGGGCCTCTCCGCTCAGCTTGAGCATGACTCTGCCGTATCGGAGTTTCTGCATGGATAGGTACCTCTTGGGTAAGCGGTGAACGAAAAGGAGGCCGGGATGCCCAAGCCTCCTTCTCGGATGATCGTATATCCATTTCGGGCACCCGCTGCAACAGGAGGCGTGAAGCGGGGTGGATGCGAAGTTTGACGATCTGAGGGCCAAAAAAAAGGGCCTTGCGGCCCTTTGCTTATGCGCCGATGGCGAACCGGAAGAACCGGACAATGTCGGCGTTTTTACCAAGAAGATCCTTGATGGTCTTCTTGTCGTCTTTGATGAAGATCTGTTCGCGCAGACAGACTTCCTGATAGTACTTGCGAATGCGTCCCTCGACGATCTTTTCGGCGATCTGGGCCGGCTTGCCTTCTTCCTTGGCCTGATTCAGGTAGATTTCCTTCTCCTGGGCCAGGTTTTCGGCCGGGATCTGATCCGGGCCGACGCAAAGGGGATTGGCGGCTGCGATCTGCATGGCCACATCCTTGGCCACCTCAGGGCTGACCTGACCGGACAGTTCGACCAGGACGCCAAGCTTCTTGGTGGAATGGACGTAGGTGCCGATGGCCCCTTCGCCGGAGAAGGACACGTAAGCCAAGCGGCCGACCTGCATGTTCTCGCCGATCTTGCCAATGAGACCGGTCAGGTCGGAGGCTTCGGCAGGCAGGTTTTCCACGTTGTCGGTCTTCTTTTCCAGGGCGAGGGTAGCCAGGCCTTCGGCCAGGGCAATGAATTCCTCATTCTTGGACACGAAGTCGGTCTCGCACTTGAGTTCGCTCATGGCCGCAGATTTGCCGTCAGCTGCGACGGCAACGGTCACCAGACCTTCGGAGGTGGCCCGGCCGGCTTTCTTGGCAGCCTTGGACAGCCCCTTTTCGCGCAACCAGGCAATGGCTTTTTCTTCGTCGCCATCGCATTCGGCCAGTGCTTTTTTGCAATCCATCATGCCTACGCCGGTGCGTTCGCGCAGGTCTTTAACCATCGCTGCAGTGATGCTCATCGTATTATACCTCTTCGTCTGTATCTACGGATTCCGGCTCTGCGGAACCGACAGGGAGTTCGACTTCAGGAACCTTGTTGGCCTTGGCTTCGACAGGCGCGTCCTTGGTGCTGGCAGCGCCTTCCATGCAGGCATCGGCCATTGCGCCGGCAAAGAGTTTGATGGCGCGGATGGCGTCGTCATTGCCCGGGATGATATAGTCGATCAGGTCGGGGTCGCAGTTGGTGTCGACCACTGCCACGATCGGGATGCCCAGCTTGCGGCATTCCTTGACGGCGATCTCTTCGCGATGCGGATCGATGATGAAGGCGGCCGCAGGCGGTTCTTCCATGTCCTTGATGCCGCCGAGGGTCAGGTTCAGCTTGGTGACTTCGCGTTCCATGCGCACGACTTCTTTTTTCAGGAAGCGGCTTACGGAGCCGTCTTCGAACATGCCCTCAAGTTTTTTCAGGCGGGTGATGCTGGTGCGGATGGTCTGGTAGTTGGTCAGCGTGCCGCCCAGCCAGCGGTTGGTGACGTGGTACATGCCGCAGCGCTCGGCTTCGGTCTTGATCACGTCCTGCGCCTGGCGCTTGGTGCCGACAAAAATGATCTTTCCGCCGCGGGCCACGGTATCGGCGATGAAATCGTGGGCCTTGCGATACAGCTTCACGGTCTGCTGCAGGTCGATGATGTGGATTCCCTTGCGTGCGCCGAAAATGAAGGGGCGCATCTTGGGGTTCCAGCGGCGGGTCTGGTGGCCGAAGTGCACCCCGGTCTCCAGCATCTGTTTCATACTTACATAAGCCATGGTAATCTCCTTGGTTTTATTCCTCCGTCCGCAGGAGCCCGAATGGGCCAAACCAAAAATGCGGACGTGTGGAGTGTTTGAGAACTGAAGTCGGTACGCGAGTGCTTTATCCTTGGCAAGAAAAAATTATACCCGGGCGATGAGGGGAATGACAATGGGGTCGCGTTCCAGGACCTTGCGGAAAAAGCGGCGCAGGGAGGACCTGATTTTCTCTTCCAGCTTGTAAGCCTCGCAGCCGGGGTTGCCTTCCATGACATCCAATATGATGCACTTGGCGTCTTCAAGGATGTGGGAGAAATGCTGTTCAAATATGAAGCCTTTGGACTGGATGCTGGGGCCGAAAACGATGGTCCCGAATTCGTCTTGCACCAGGAGCACAATGACAAGCCCCTCGCCGCCCAGGATCTGGCGTTCCTTGAGCACGCTCTGGCCTACGTCGCCCACGCCCTTGCCGTCGACCAGAATGGACTCTGCGAAGACCGCTTCCTCCAGGCGGATGCCCGACGTGGACAGGGTCACGGGCTGGCCGTTCTCCAGGATCAGCGCCCGTTCCGGCGCGATGCCCCGCGAAACGGCCAGTTCGGCGTGCTTGAAAAGGTGGCGGTATTCGCCATGCACCGGCACGAAAAATTTGGGGCGGACCGTGTCGAGCATGATCCTCAACTCTTCCTTGTGGGCATGTCCCGAGGCATGGATGGCCTGTACTTTTTCGTAGAGGACGCTTGCCCCATGCCGGTAGAGGTCGTTGATGACTCTGGTGATGGCTCTGGTGTTGCCCGGGATGAAGCGCGAGGACATGATCACGGTGTCACCCTTGTGGATGTTGATCTGCCGGTGTTCGCACCGGGCCACGCGGCTTAGGGCCGAAAGCGGTTCGCCCTGGGAGCCGGTCAGCAGGATCACGATCTTGTCGTCCTCAAGATAGGCCAATTCCTCCATGTCGCAGGAGTTTTCGCGGTTGAACCGCAGGTGCCCGAGATCCTTGGCAACGTCGATGTTGGTGACCAGACTGCGCCCCGTGAAGGCCACCCTGCGTCCGTGCTTGGCCGCAAGGTCGAAAATTTCCTGCATGCGCTGGATGTGGGTGGCGAAAAGGGTGACCAGAATGCGCCCCTTGGCCTCGGTAAAGACTTCATCCAGAGAGTCCTGGATTTCCTGCTCTGTCAGGGAGAAACCTTCGCGTTCGACGTTGGTGGAGTCGGAGAGCATGAGCAGCACGCCCTCGCTTGAAAATTTGGCGAAGGCTTCCAGGTCGGTGGCATGGCCGCCCTGGGGATTGCGGTCGATCTTGAAATCGCCTGTGTGCACGATGCGTCCGGCCGGGGTCTCGATACCGAGCCCGAAGCCTTCGATGATGCTGTGGCAGACGGGCATGAAGGTCACGGCGAATTCGCCCAGCTCGATCCGATCCCGCGCACGCACCGGGTGCAGTTTCACGTGGGAGTCGAGATTGCGCTCCTGCAGGCGTTTCATCGCCAGACGCAGGGTGAACTCGGAGCCGTAAAGAGGGACCTCTTGCAGATAGGGGACAAGCCAGGCCAACGCCCCGATATGGTCCTCGTGGCCATGGGTCAGGATGATGCCCTTCAATTTGTGCTTGCGGCTGACGATGAAATCCATACGGGGGATAACCACGTCCACGCCGTAGAGGATGACGTCCGGAAACATGAGCCCGCAGTCCACCAGGATCATGCTCTGCTCGGTCTCCAGGGCCATGCAGTTCATGCCTATTTCTCCCAGCCCGCCAAGGGGGGTGAGGGTAACGTGCGATTCGGGCATTAAGGGGGCTCCGGTTTGTTGAGGTACGATGTGATGCTCGCGCATCCTGACGGAAACTAAGGGAAGTGGGGCGCAAGGACAAGGCCAAAAAAAAAGGCCGCGAAAAACGCGGCCTTGGTTGTGGAGAATTCGGAGTTACTCGTCTTCTTTCTTGCTGTCGGCGATGACCTGCTCCGCCACGTTGGGCGGGCATTCCTCGTAATGCGCGAATTCCATGGTGAAGGTACCCTGGCCTCCGGTCATGGAGCGCAGGTCCGGGGCGTATTTCATCATCTCGGCCATGGGCACGTGAGCCTTGACTTCGGTCACGCCGCCGATGGAATCGGAGCCCAGGACCCGGCCGCGTCGGCTGGAAAGATCGCCAATGACATCGCCCATGAACTCGTCGGGGATGAAAACGGCCGCAAGCATGATGGGTTCCAGCAGGATCGGGTTGCACATTTCGACGGCTTTCTTGAAGGCCAGTGAGCCGGCGATCTTGAACGCCATTTCCGAGGAGTCGACGTTGTGGTAGGAGCCATCGTAAACGGCCACCTTGAAGTCGACCAGGGGATAACCGGCCAGAAATCCGCGCGCCGCCGCTTCCTGCACACCCTTGTCCACGGCCGGGATGTAGTTGCGCGGGATGGAGCCGCCGACGATCTCATCCAGGAACTCATAGCCCGCGCTGCGCGTGTTGGGCTCCATGCGGATCCAGCAATCGCCGAACTGTCCTCGTCCGCCGGATTGCTTCTTGTGCCGCCCTTGGACCTGGGCCTTGCCTTTGATGGTCTCCCGGTAGGGGATTTTGGGCGTTTTGAGGACGATGTTGGTCTTGTAGCGGCGCTTGACCTTTTCCACCGCCAGCTCGATGTGCAGCTGCCCCATGCCCGTAAGGAGCATGTCGCCGGTTTCGTCGTTGCGGACCAGATGCAGGTTGATGTCTTCTTCCAGAAGCTTCTGGACCGCCGCGAAGACCTTGTCTTCCTCGCCCTTTTCCTCGGCGGCCAGGGCGTACGAAATAATGGAGGGGCTTAAGGCCGGCCTTGGCAGAATGAATGGAGCCTTTTCCGCGCACAGGGTGTCGCCGGTCGCCGTGTTCTTGAGTTTGGCCACGGCCACGATGGCTCCGGGGCCGACTTCCTGCTTGCAGGGGGTCTGTTTCTTACCTTCCAGAAACAGGATCTGGCCGATTTTTTCCTTTTCGTCCTTGGTTGCGTTGAGGACGGTGGCGTCAGGCGACAAAACGCCGGAGAGCACGCGCAGTACAGAGAGCTGTCCGGCGAAGGGATCGGCAATGGTCTTGAAGACAAAGGCGGCAAAAGGGGCGTCGGGGCTTGACGGCCGCTCGTTCCCGTCGGCGTCGAGCCATGGCTTGTGTTCAAGCGGCGAGGCCAGGATGTTCTGGATGGTGTCAAGGAGTATGCCCGCCCCTTTGTTCTGCATGGCGGAGCCCGCACAGACCGGGACCAGCGTACGGCTGACAACGCCCGCGCGCAGACCGGAGATAATCTCCTCGTCCGTCAGCGAGCCCTCCTCCAGATATTTTTCCATCAGCTCTTCGCTGCTTTCGGCGATGTTTTCAATGGCGATTTCACGCGTCATGGTGACTTCGTCAGCCAGATCTTCGGGCATATCGATGGGGGTCAGGCCGCCGCTCTCGTCGAAGGCGTAGGCTTTCTCGGCCAGAATATCGACCAAGCCGCGGAAGTCGGCTTCGCTGCCTATGGGCAGAAAGAGAAGGACGGGCTTGATGCCCAGCATGTCGGACAGGCCCTGGTAGGCCATTTGGAAATTCGCGCGCTCACGGTCCATCTTGTTGATGAAGGCCATGGCCGGGAGTGAGGCCTTGACGGCCTCGGACCAGATTTTCCTGGTCAGCGGCTTGACCCCGTCGATGGCGTCGATGACCAGGACCACGTTGTCCGCGCCCTGCAGGAGGTAGGGGAGGTCGCCGATAAAGTTGTTGTCGCCGGGCGTGTCGATAAGGAAATTCAGGTTCTTCTTCCAGAGAAGCTGCGCAAAGCCGGGTTGAATACTGCCCCTGCGTTTGGTTTCTTCAGGTTCATAGTCCAGAACCGTCGAGCCCTCGTCAATTTTGCCCAGCCTGGTGATGGAACCGGCGGCAAACAGCAGCATTTCGGCCACTGAAGTCTTTCCGGTTCCTCCATGCCCTATCAGGGCGAAAGTCCTCTGTTTTTGAAGTTGATCCTGCATACAGCCCCCTTATGCAAAGTATTACGCAACCATATGGCTACAGGGTATAAGATCGTTCCAGTCTTTCATCATGAATGACGGGAATTCGCTTGCAAAAGAGAAGAAATTGGATGAAAGTCCCACGCTCCAAGTCCCCGAGCGCTTGTAAACCGCCTGCTATCCTGAACTTTTTCAAGAAATATCCCTATAGAGAGGGGCCTTGGAAGTTGTCAAGAGCAACGGGATTTTAAGCGGTGCGTAATTCTTCAAAATTGTTGAGAGAAAATCATGAATATGGTCGATAATCAGCTGCAAAGTCCTGCGCGACCCACGATGCTGCGTTGCGCCGTGTCGGATATCGAGGTTGGCGGGCCCTGGCTTTTCTGGTCCGCTCCGCCGTCCCCGTCCTTGCGCCGCAGCCTGAAAAATCATGGACAGCTCATACCCGTGCTGGTTGATTCCGGTGATGCCCGGCCAGTGCTCGTTGCGGGTGCGGCACGGGTGGCGGCCCTGGCGGAGCTTGGCCGTGAGATTTTGTGCCTGGATCTGGGGACCTTGAGCGACGAGGCCAGAGGACTGGCCTACGTGCGTTCCAACGCCGGGGCAGAGTTGACCGACGGGCAGCTCGTTCTGGCCATGCGCTATTTCAACGCCCTGCCGGATGTGGACATGGCGCCGGTGTTGGAGGCCCTGGACATTGAGGCGCGATCCAAGCGGCTACGCCTGGTCCGCTCCTGGCTGACGTTGCCCACGCGCTGGGACGAGTTTCTGGGCACGGGAGCCGTCCCCCTGGCCTGCGCGGACGTGCTGAAGGCATTTGCCCCTGGCGATCTGGTAGCGCTAGAGGCGCTCTTTGCAACGCTCTCCTGGTCGCGCGGGAATGCGGTCAACGTGCTGACCTGGATTCGCGAGATCTGCGCCCGTGACGGTGTTTCCGTGCAGGAAGTGTTGGATGGGGTGGGGATGCAGGAGATTCTGGCGGCCGGGCTTTCGCCCAAGGACGCCATGGCTCGCATTCTCCACGAGGCCCGCCTGCGGCGTTATCCGGTTTTGTCGGACATGGAGCGTGATTTTGCCGAAACCGCCCGCAGGATATCGACCGGAACGCGCTGGCGGGTGGTGCAGCCGGACGTGTTTGAGAGCAACGCGGTGGAACTGAGCGTGCGCCTGACGAGTCCGGACGGGTTGCGGGACGCCAGCGCCGAGCTTGCCCGTATCGCGGCCCGTGAAGATCTGGACGGCCTTTTTCCCGTGGGGCGCAAATGAATACCCTGCCCTCCTATCTGCAGGGTATCAGCCGGGTGGTGGTCGATGCGGCCGTGGCCGTATCCCCCGTCGCCCTGCGGGTGCGCGAGAGGCTGCCACACCTGACGGCGGAGGTTCTTCCCGAGGGGGAAACCCTGTCTTCTGGACTTGCGCGCGAGGATATTCTTTATCTGAAGCAGTACCGGGGGCGTTTTTTGCGTCATTGTCCCGGTACCAGCCATTATCGCTGTTGCGGTTACCAGATCATCCACATCGGCGAGAATTGTCCGCTGCGCTGTTCCTACTGCATTTTGCAGGCCTATTTTCAGGATCGCGTGCTCAAGGTATGGGCCAACCAGGACGATCTGTGGCGGGAGCTGGACCAGGCCTTCAGCACAAACCCGGATCGGCGCTATCGGGTCGGAACCGGAGAATTCACCGATTCCCTGGTGCTGGAGGCCCTGACCGGCTACAGTCGGGATCTGATCGAGTTTCTGGGGCGGTATCCGCAGGTCTGCCTGGAACTTAAATCCAAGGTCGTGGACCTGTCCTGGATGGATGTGGTCCGCGATCCGTCCAGGGTGCTCCCGGCCTGGTCCATGAACGCGCCGGCCATTGCCGAACACGAGGAGCAGGGGGAGTGCGCGAGCCTGGAAGAGCGCCTTGCCGCGGCCAGAACCTGCGCCCGGGCGGGCTTCCGGGTCTGCCTGCACTTTGACCCCATGATCCATTTCCCCGGCTGGCAGGAAGGCTACGCCCGCACCGTGGAGATGATCTTCGACCATCTGCGCCCCGAGGAGATTGCCTACGTGAGCATGGGCTCATTTCGGCACATGCCGGATTTGAAGCGCTGCATCAGCGGAAATTTCCCCGAGTCCACGTATATTTACGGAGAGTTCATCACCGGGTTGGACGGCAAACAGCGCCTGCTGCGTCCCTTGCGGGTCGAGCAGTTCCGTTTTCTGGCCGAAGCGCTGCGGCGGGGCGGCCTTGATCGGCAGCTCTATCTGTGCATGGAGTCGGATGAAGTCTGGCAGGCCGTGCTTGAGCGTACTCCCGCAGATCTGGGTGGGCTTTACAGGCATCTCATGGCGCAGGCTTTCGGGGAAGAAGGGAAAGAGTAGGGTCCTGCCGGGTTGAGAATATCTTGACTCGCGAAACGCGGCCCGGTGTCGTCATGGCCTTGAGGTGCAGGCGGGATGCATTTTTTGGTTCGGCTGTTTGAAGATGGGTCTTTCTTTGCGGAATGCGGCCCGGTGTCGCCATGGCCTTGAGACCCGCCGGAACTCCTTCGCGGGCCTCGTAGAGCTGATCGTTGCGTGACGGGCGGAAAATTTGGCCAGCATGTTCGGCAACGATCAGCAAACGATGCCTGGCTCAGTCAGACAGCCGACGGGCCTCAAGACCATGCCGACACCGGACCTTGAGGCGCTGGCGGAAAGTATTTTCGTTGCAGTGTCCACAGGAAGAAGGGACCAATTTGGACGATACGTCCGTCTCGCCAGGGAGGCGGACGATGGACGCCTGCCGGATTCTTCTGAGAAATTTCGCGTGAGACGGGGATCACTCGGCCTTGGGCTGTGGTTTCATGATGCCGCCGAGGTCCAGATTCATGTTCTTGATGCAGCTGTCTTTCAAGTGACAGCGTTCGCATCCGTAGCGGTGGGGATAGGGGGTGATGGTCGCGTATTTGCGGTCCAGGGCTCCGGAATCCTGCAGGTTCAGACCGATTTTCTCAAGCGTCCGGCACAGGGGCTTGGTCGGCTCCGGAACCGGTGCGCACTGCTTTTCCCCCAATTCGGGCATCAGCGCCTTCAAGGTCCCCATGATCATGGTCTGGGCGATGGCCTCATGCTTGAATCCCTCGGACGGGGACTGCTTCCATATTTCGTCGACCTGATCCTCGACCTCGCTTTCAAGAAAGACAACCACATGTTCCTTGCGGTCGCCAAGCTTGTAGACTTTGAGGAGAGGGAGCCATTTTTCCCAAACGTCGAGCACTGCGATCATGTCGCGGGGTCCGAGTTCTTCGATTTGGGACAGGAAAAGGAAGGTGGGGAAATCGAACTCCGGCTGCACCGGAAGTTGCGTGATGGACAAAATCTTCATGAATGCTCAAACCTGTGGTCTAGGGTGTCTGGGAAGCCGGACGCTGTGGCCTTGGCGTGGATTGGTCCTTGATATACTTGCGCGCGAAACTCAAGAATTTTCTCTGTATCCAAGGTGTCTGGCCGCCCACAGCGAGGCCTGCAATCGGTTGGGCACGTCGATTTTCTTGTAGATGTTGTAGATGTGCGACTTGACGGTGTTGAGGCTCAAGAAAAGTTTTTGCGCGATGTCCTTGTTGGTGGCTCCGGCGGCGAGCATGAGCAGAATCTCCTGCTCCCGCAGGCTCAGATCGGCCTGTCCGTTTTCCGGCACACTCAATTCGGCGGGACGGTTCTGCTTGCCGAGCAGAAACGCGGACATGGCCTCGCGCGAGAACCAGAGCTCGTTGTCGAGCATGGCGCTCACACCTTTGACCATCAGTTTGAACGGTGAGTTGCGGAAAAAAATGCCGCGAATGCCGGAATTGATGGCTTCAAGTTCGAGCGAGCGGTCTTCCGGGACGTTGAAGAGGGCCACGGAGGTGGACATGAACGGGGAGTCTTCTCCGTTTGCCTCTCGCAGGAGCTCCTCCATGGACATGCCGGTACAGTCGAGGAGAGTCAGGTCGGGCCGGGCGGTTTCAAGAATCCTGGGCAGGGACGGAGAGTGGCTGCAGCTGACACCTGTCTCCTGACTGAGCCTTGCGGCCAAAAGATCGTTCAAGAGCGGGTCGTCTCCCACGATTCCAAGCATGGCCGGCCCTGCCTGGCCAGGTTTTCTGCCCGTGTTGACGCGGATGGAGGTGACCTTGTCCGGATCAAAGGCAATGGCCATCCCGTTGCTGTCCGTGCGCACCACGGTGCCTTCGACTCGGAATCGTGATTGCGGTTGACTGGCCTTTATGCCGCCAAAGTCGAGAGAGATGATCAGGGTCACTTCAGTGCCGGCGGGGTACGTCTGCCCGGTCTCGAAAAAGACTCCTCCTGCGGAGATGTTTGTTGTCGCCAGCTCCTGGTCCGAATAGTCATGCATGATCGAGCTCACTTTCGAGGGGATGCTCATGGAAAAACGTTCAATTCTGCGCCTGTTGTCCTTTTTGGACGCCGCACTGCTGTTCATGTTTCCTCCGTGCCGGGTGCGCAACGTGTCAGTCCGATACTTTTGGTTCCGCGCCGGAGATGTTTTGCGGCAACAGTTTGTTTTTCTTGAGATACTCTAGAAATTTTTTGGCTATGTCCAGATTGTTGTTAAGACGCAGGGCCGTGCGCAGGTGCTCGACGGTGTTCTGGATGTCGGCCTTGGCGAAGCAGGCCCGGGCCATGTTGTAATGCAGGTTCTCGTCGGCCGGGGAGAGTTCCAGAGCCTTGGCGTAGTATTCCGTGGCCTGGTCGTACATTTCATTTTTGCGCAGGCTGATGCCAAAATCATTGAAAAGGTGTTTGTGTTCGGCCTCGAAGGTCGCTTCCATGTTGATCAGGCGTTGGAAGATATTGTCGGCCTTGCCTGTTTCTCCCCGGTCGAGATAGGTCAGGCCCAGGCCGAAATTGGCCCTGATGTTTTCTTCGTCGACGCGCAGGGCGTTGCCGAATTCGTATTCCGCGCTGTAGGTGTCGCCGTTGACCCGGTGTCGTTCTGCCTTGGCAATGGTCTGATTCAGCTTGCGGATGTTCGGATAGACCTTGCTCGAATAAAACTCGGGTTCAGGCGCGTACTGCTCCAGAAATTCTTCCTTGGGAATTTCCTGCTTGGGACCGGATGGCACGTAGTTCGGGTTCAACGGCTGAATCGTGATAACGCCCTGTTCGTCTTCCTCGGCAAACCAGTACATGGTTTGCGTGGTCTTGCGTACGGTCGCGCCCGCCCCGACCTTGGCAATTTTTTCTGAGGAAAAAACCCCCTTGATCCGCGCTCGTTGATTTTCAGTTTCCGACATGGGCGTCCCCCGCGAAAATTATGTGATTGTCTTCAGATAGTTCCGAGCTGCCTGCACAGGGTTGTCCGACTTGGTGATGGGTCGGCCGACGACAAGGTAATTGCTGCCGTCACGGGCGGCCTGGGCCGGCGTGCAGACCCGGGACTGGTCTCCGGAGTCGGCGTCGGGCAGGCGAATGCCGGGTGTGAGGAGCTGAAAAGATGCTCCACATGCCTGACGTATAACACGAACTTCCCTGCCTGAACAGACCACGCCATCGAGTTTCCAGTTTTGGGCGCTCCTCGCCAGGTGAACGGTCAGATCGCGAAGATCGTCATCGGTAGCGGCCGGGTTCCAGGCCAGATCTTTCGGCGCGAGACTGGTCAGGAGTGTCACTCCGAGGATGCATGGCGGTGTCTGTCCGGGAGCAAGGGCCTGGTCCCGGCCTGCTGCCGATGCTTCGCACATGGCGCGTCCGCCGAGTGCGTGAATCGTCAGCATGTCCGCGCCCATGCGCGTGGCCTGGGCCGTGGCCGCCTGCACGGTGTTGGGGATGTCCATGAACTTGAGGTCGAGGAAAATTAGAAATCCCATGTCCTTGAGCCGGGCGAGCAGGTCCTGGCCTGCGCTCAGGTACAGTTCCAGGCCGACCTTGACCCAGGGCACGACGCCTTGCAGGCGGGAAGCCAAGGCCAGCGCCGGAGCCGTTTCAGGAAAATCCAGGGCCACAACCAGGGCTGGCGCGTTGTTCATGACACCTCCCATTGACGGCTCAGGGCGGCTTGCCAGGACGCCCTGTATGCGGGCCTGGTTTTTTCGGCCAGATAGATGGCGCGCAGCTCTTGGTAGGCCGAATCCAGTTCGTCATTTATGACCCAGTGGTCAAACCACTTGCTGTCCGCGATTTCGTGTCTGGCAGCAGCCAGACGGCGGATGATGGTTTCTTCGCTGTCCGTGCCCCGTCCGGTCAGGCGTTTTTCCAGGGCCTCGCGCGAGGGAGGAAAGACGAATACGTAACAGCCCTGGCCCATGTTGCTTTTGATCTGGCGCGCGCCCTGCACGTCGATGTCGAAGATGACGTCGCGCCCAAGGGCCAGCAGATCCATGGTGGTCTGTCGCGGAGTGCCGTAGAGATTGCCGTGGACTTCGGCCCATTCGGCGAAATACTTCTCTTCCCGGCGGCGCTCGAATTCCTCGCGGGTCAGGAAATGATATTCCCGGCCATCCATTTCCCCTGGCCTCGGGGCGCGGGTGGTGCAGGACACGGAAAAGGTGAAGGCGCTGAATTCCGTGGTCAGACGCCGGATGAGGGTGCTTTTTCCTGTGCCCGAAGGGGCGCTGATGACGAGCATCATGCCCACGTTGGTGTCAGAGGGATGCATGCTTGCGCTATTCATCACTGCCTCCGGCGGTGAAGCGTTGGCTGATTGTTTCGGGCTGGATGGCGGACAGGATGCAGTGGTTTGAATCGGTGATGATGAGCGACCTGGTTTTGCGGCCCTGGGTCGCGTCGATGAGCCGTCCGGCCTGCTTGGCCTCCTCCCGCAGGCGTCGCATGGGGGAGGAGGACGGGCCGACGATGGCCACCACTCTGCTTATGACCACGGCGTTGCCGAAGCCGATGTTGAGGAGTTTTTTCTTTTCCACTGCCTACTCCAGATTCTGGATCTGCTCTCTGCATTTTTCGAGTTCGGCCTTGAAGGTCACCACCAGCTGGCTGATGCTCGTGTTCTGGCTCTTGTTGCCGCAGGTGTTGATCTCGCGGAAGCACTCCTGGACCATGAAGTCGAGTTTGCGGCCCACGGGTTCGGTCTGGTTGAAGTACCCGTCGATGCCTTTGAGATGGATCTCCAGGCGCGTCAGTTCCTCGGACACATCGACCCGGTCGGAGATGGTGGCCAGCTCCTGCAGCATGCGGTCCGGGTCTATCTGGGCGCCGCTGTCAAGGAGCAGCTTGGCGACACGTTCCTGCAGCTGGGCGAAACGTTCCGGCGCGGTCTGGGCTGCCAGGACCCGGATTTCCTCCACCAGCACGGTCAGGCGCGCAAAGCGCACGCGCAGATCTTCCTCCAGGGCCAGCCCCTCACGGACCCGCGCTTCGTCCCAGTCCGCCAGAGCCCTTTTCAAGGTCTCGGTCAGGCTTTCGATGAGCTGCGGGTTGTCGATGCTGCCGGAGTCCTTCCAGAGGGATGGGATGCTGAGCAGCCGGTTCAGGTCCGGGGTGTGCGAGAGGCCCGTCGATGAGGCCAGCCGCTCCAGTTCCTGCAGCATGGAGGCCGCCATGGTTCTGTCCAGGCTCAGGGATTGCAGGTCAGGATTGTTGATCTTGAGCCCGAGAAAGAGCTCCACCCCACCCCGGTTGGCCACTCCGCGAACCGTGTTCTCCCATTCTTTCTGGTGGGCGTAGAGGGTGGGCGGAATCTTCCATTTGAGATCCAGATGGCGGTTGTTGAGGCTGCGGATTTCCCAGGACAGGGTCCAACCTTCTTCCTGGGCGCTGGCGCGGCCGTAGCCGGTCATACTTTTGGGCATGGTGTATCCTCTAATGATGTTAAATGCTTGAGGGAGTCCCTGTACATCTCCCGGATGCGGGTCAGGTGCGTTTTGACTGCGGGCGCGGCGTAGTCCGGGAAGGTCCAGGGCAGGTCGCACCAGTCTCCCCCTTGAAAGATGAGGGTCAGATCGGCCCAGATTCCCTGGGACAGGTACACCCGGTGCGTGAAATTCTTGCCCGTGGCCAGGACCAGGCGCTCCTGGGTGACGTAGCCCGGGTCGAGGTTGAAAAGCCTGCGGCCGTCCTGCGTCCATTCAGCCTCCAGCCTGTTGGTGGCCAGTTTTACTTCGGCCAGTCCGTCAAGGGGCAGGGGGCGTTCAAAGGAAAGGATATGCCGAGAGATGGGCGTGCCCAGTTCCGAGTCGTAATAGCTGGTCCGGTTGAAGGGAATGGGCTGCGACTCGTAATCGATGGGGCCCAGAATCTCTTCAAGGCGGGGCCGGAGCGTTGGCCGGAATTCGTCATGACGGGCGCTCAGCACGGACAGAAAGGCGCGCCCCGGCAAGGGAAGGTTTGGGATGCTCATGCCTTTTCCCTGTGTGCATCGGGAAGTCCGGCTTTGAGTCCCGAAGAGGTCAATCCCGTCGGGATGACGCGCAGCAGCTCGCGGGCCTGCGGCGGCGCGTCGCTGATGGAGCACTCGACATAAAATTCGTTCACGCCGGTGCCGCCCTCTTCCAGGACTACGTCCATGACGGGAAGCTTGAGCAGCTCACGCAGAAAATCAGCGCGCTTGCGGCCCACTTCCCGGCGCAGGGCCTTGGCCCTTTCCCGGCGGAGGTGACCTGGTACGGCTCCCTTGAAAAGCGCGGCCGGGGTGCCCGGGCGCTCGGAATAGGGGAAGACGTGGGCATAGGAGAGGGGTAGGCGCTTTATGACCTGCAGGGTTTCATCCGCATGCGTTTGCGATTCGCCGGGAAAGCCCGCGATGAGATCCGCGCCCAGGCCGAAGACCGGCCAGATATCGCGCAGGTCGTGCAGAAAGGCGAATATCTGCTCCAGCCCGTAGTGTCCCCGGCCCATGCGCCGCAGCACTTCCGGACTGCCGCTTTGCAGGGAAATGTGCAGATGCGGAGTCATGAGGCGGCTTTGCGCCAGGGTCGAGAGCGCCTTGGCGTTCAGGTCGCCCGGTTCAAGGGAGCCGAGGCGCAGCCGGGCCCGTCCCGCCCAGCGTGGGGACAGGGCCTGGTCCACCTGTGCCAGGAGATCCCAGAAATCAGTGGTTTCCGGCAGGTCACGTCCGTAGTGGCGCAGGTTGATGCCGCACAGGGAAATTTCGCGGATGCCGGAATCAAGCAGGCGCACAGCTTCGTCGATGACCTCTGCGGGGGGGCGGCTGACGGAGCGCCCGCGGGTTGCGGGGATGATGCAGTAGGTGCAGCCGTGGGAACAGCCGTCCTGGACCTTGATCACCCCTCTGGCCCGATTGTAGCCGGAGATCGACAGCGCGGGGAAGGCGGCAGGTGGTTCGCCCATCCTGACCAGCGCGGCTTTGTCCTTTTGCGCGATGACCTCGTCCACGAGGCAAAGGGCCAGGATGCGCTCCCGGTCCGCCTCCACGGCGCAGCCGGCCACGACGATCCAGGGTTTGGGGTCCGCCGTTGCGAAGCCGCGGACCAGTTTCGCCAGATCGAGCACGGCGCGTTCGGTCACGGCGCAGCTGTTGATGAGCACGATGTCGGCCAGGGACGGGTCGTGGGTTTCCATCAGTCCGTCCGCGACAAGGGCTTCGCGGATGGATTGGGACTCGTACTGGTTGACCTTGCATCCCTGGGTGGTCAGGAAAAAGAGCTGGCCGGGTTCACGCCGCATGGCTGGCCTCCTTGATGACCGCTCCGGCCAGGACCTGCCCCTCGGCGGAATAGACTGCGGCCACCTGTCCGGGGGTGGGCATGGCCCGCGGCTCTGGAAAGGTGATGGTCATGCCGGCTTGGTCCACGCTCACGCTCGCAGGTTCGGGGCGTTGCCGGTAGATCGTCTGCACTAGGACCTCCCCGGGCCAGAGTTCGGGCGGCCAGAGCAGGCTCGGGATACCCGTGCGGCAGCCGGGCGAGAGGGTCTCGGATTTGGGGCCGACGAGGAGCCGGTTCTGCGCGAAATCCTTGCCCGTGACGTAAAGGGGCTGACTGTAGGCGATGCCGAGGCCCTTGCGTTGACCCAGGGTATGGTTCCACAGCCCGGCGTGACGTCCCAGGACCGTGCCGTCGACCAGCGTGATGGGGCCGGGACCGCCCAGGCGGACGTTGCGTTCCCGCAGAAAGTCCCTGTAATCGGAGGGGATGAAGCAAACCTCCTGGCTTTCCCGCCCGGCGGGAGGCGTGAGCCCGCGTTCGGCCAGGGCCTGGCGAACGGCGTTCTTGGTCCAGTCGGCCAGGGGGAAGATGACCTGCTCGAACCGTTCCCGGGGAACTCTGGACAGAAAATAGCTCTGATCCTTGTCCGCATCGAGCCCTCTGTGCAGGGCGGCGCCGTGCGGAGTCCGCGCGAGGCGGGCATAGTGCCCCGTGGCCAGCCGGTCCGCCCCGAACTCCCGGACTCTGTCCAGCAGCAGGCCGAATTTTATGGCTGGATTGCAGGTCGCGCACGGATTGGGGGTCAGTCCGGACTGATAGGCGCGCACAAAGGGGGCGATGACCAGTTCCTCGAATTCGCGCCGCAGGTCCACCAGATGGAAGGGCACACGAAGTTTCGCGCACAGGCCGTGCAGGCGTTCATGCAGGGCCTCGTCGTCGGCGCCCAGAAAACGGGCGTGCACAGCCATGACCTCGGCCCCGGTTTCCCGGAGCAGAAGCAGGCTCATGAGGGAATCGGCCCCTCCGCTCAGTGCGATCGCAGTTTTATGCATGTAAAAAAGGCCGGAAGATCCGGCCCGGGTTACGCAAGTGGCGGTTCAGGCAGCTTTGGAAGATGCGTTTCCAGAGTCTGGGCCGCGGACAAAAGGCCCGCTTCGTCCATGTTCCCGGCGAAGAGCTGTAGGCCAACCGGCATGCCGGTGTCTTTGCCGAGCCCGACGGGCAGGGAAAGGCCGGGCAGTCCGCTCAAGTTCAGGGAGATGGTGAAGATGTCCGTCAGGTACATCTGCAGCGGATCGGCCGTGTTCTCTCCGATGGCAAAAGCCGTGGTCGGACAGGCCGGGCCGCAGATCAGGTCGCATTTGTCCAGGGCGTTCAGGAAGTCCTGGCGGATCAGGCGCCGGACCTGCGCCGCCTTCCTGTAGTAGGCGTCGTAGTATCCGGCCGAGAGTACGTAGGTGCCAAGCATGATGCGACGCATGACCTCTTCTCCGAACCCTTCGGAGCGGGAGCGGGTGTATAGCGTCGCAAGGTCCTGGGTCTGGCTGCTGCGGCGACCGTAGCGCACCCCGTCGAAGCGGGCCAGATTGGAGCTGGCTTCGGCCATGGCCAGGATGTAGTAGGTGGCGATGGCGTATTCGGTATGCGGCAGCGACACGGGCACGATTTGGGCGCCCAGGGAAACGGCCAGTTCGACGGCGTTGCGGCAGGCCGCGTCCACTTCGGCCGAAAGGCCTTCGCCCCAGTACTGCTCAGGCATCCCGAGGCGCAGGCCTTTCAGGGAACCGCCCCGGTTCAGGGCTTTCAGATAGTCGGGCACGGGCGCGTCGACGCTGGTGGAGTCCTTGGGGTCGTGCCCGGCGATGACCTGCAAAATTTCCGCCGCATCGGCCACGGTGCGGGTCATGGGCCCGGCCTGGTCCAGGGAGGAACCATAGGCGATAAGCCCCCGGCGCGAAACCCTGCCGTAGCTGGGCTTTACGCCTACGATGCCGCAGAAGCTGGCCGGCTGACGGATGGAGCCGCCCGTGTCCGTGCCGATGGAGGCGAAGCACTGACCGGCCGCCACGCTGGCCGCCGAGCCGCCACTGGAGCCGCCCGGCACTCGCGCGGTGTTCCAGGGATTTTTGGTGACCTTGAAGGCGGAATTTTCCGTGGACGAGCCCATGGCGAATTCGTCCATGTTGGACTTGGCCAGAATGATGGCCCCGGCTTCCTTGAGCCTGGTCACGCAGTCGGCGTCATAGACCGGGACGAAGTTCTCCAGGATTTTGGAGCCGCAGGTGGTGGGCATGCCGACTGTGGCCAGAACGTCTTTTATGATGACGGGGACGCCCCATAGGGGCTTTTTTGAATCCGGCCCTAGGGCATCCATTGTTTTGGCCTGGGCCAGAGCCTCTTCTCCCGCCACATGCAGGAGGGCATCCAGCCTGGGCTCGGTGGCTGCGATGCGCTCCAGGCAGGAGGCCGTGGCTTCCTGCGCGGTGATATCGCCTGCACGCAGGAGGTCGCGAATCTGGGACAGGGAATGATGGAAAAGCTGTGACATGAAAAATTTCCTTATGGAGCGGTTCTGATGTGCGCCAGGAATCAGACGATGCGCGGCACGATGAAGTATTCGCCGTCGCTTTCCGGTGCGTTGAGCAGGATCTGCGCACGCCCAAATTCCTTGGTGACTTCGTCTTCGCGCAAGAATCCGGGCTGTTCGACGGTGGTGTACATGGGCTCGACGCTTGTGGTGTCCAGTTCGTTCAGTTTGTCCATGTAGCCAAGAATGTCGTCCATCTGCGCGCCCAGGCTGGCCGCCTGCTGTGGGCTGACTTCGAGCCGGGACAGAGTGGCAATGGCCAGGGCTTTTTCGGGGCTTATTTTCATGCTCATCCTTGCTTCTTCTTGTTTTGAAGTTGGATTCGGCGCTCGTCGCGACGGATCTGTCTTTGTTCCCGGGCCTGGCGGATTTTTTCCAGGTCCGCCTGGATCATGCCCGATTGTGCCGGCTGGAACAGGAACAGATCCTGGGAGGCTTGGCCCCCGTCCCAGTGCATGGGGGCCAGAGCCCAGGGCATGCGGCTGGCAGCTTCAGCCAGGGCCTGGTTGAAGGCCTCGGCGGAGTTTTGGCCGCCTCCGAGCAGGGCGGTGAAGCGCACGAAGTCGTAGCCCAGCGCCGCCCACATGTCCGGCTCTTCCCCATCACCTTCCTGCATGCCGCGCTTCAGGCTCTGGGCGCTCTGGGAGGAGATGTCGGCCCCCCAGGCTCCGGGAAAGAGAGTCAGATCAAAGTATTGCGTTTCCAGATTGGCCTCGGCCAGGCTCTGTCCCCAGAGCTGTGGCCCGAGAAAAATGAGCCGCGTCTCTTCATAATAATGGAAAAGCGGGGCCAGTTGCTGCACCCTGAAGAGAGAATCGGGCAGAAAAACCGCCTGGAAGGGAGGGTCGGGGTTCATGGCGTCCTTGGCTCCGCTGGTCCCTAAGAGGGCAGCCACGGCTTTGCCCCAGGTTGGGGGATTCTGGATGTCGTAGCCCCTGACGGTGGAGATGCGAGCGCCCAGAATTCTGGCCTGTTCCTGAAAGACGTCGGACATGGCCGTGCCGAACCGGTCCTGGGGATGCAGGATTGCGTAAGACGTAACTCCCAAACGTTCGCAGCCCCGGATGACGGCCCGGACCTGGTCCGCGGGGGCGCTGAAGAAACGCCATGCCTCCACACCCTCGTCCTCGACGCTGGGCATGAAGGTCAAAAATCTGGATGTGCGGTGCAGGCCCGCCAGTCTGATCTGGGCCCAGATTTCCTTGCGCAGCGGTCCGCCGATGATGGGCACGCCGCTCACGAGGCGCAATTCTTCCAGAAAGGTCGGGGACTCGGTGTTGATGAGCTTGATCGCCGGGGCCTCGGTCTGGGCCCGGCTCTCCCGCCAGGCTGTGTCGGCGCCTTTGGCGATCTTCCAGCCCACCTGCGAGTACGGGCCGGAAAGAGGCAGGAGCAGGACCAGGTTCTGCTTGACCACACCCATCTCCTGTTCCAGGGCGCGCAGATGGCCGGCAAAGAAATCCTTGTTGGCAAGCCCCCCGTTGCGCACGATGGAGGAGAGGCTGGGCCAGACAGCTGTCCAGTTGGCCTTGTCCTGGGTCAGAAGTTTCATGCTCCGCGCCCATACCACCATGGACCAGGGATAGACACCCGGGTCGGCACCCAGTGCGCTGTCCAGAACGTTGCGAAGCTCCTCGGCTTGCAGGGATTCAGCCCGGCGCAGGGCATCCGCTTCCAGCGCGCTTCGGGTCGCGTCGTCAGGGGCTGCCTTGTAGAGAAAACCCATGGTGTCAAAGGCCAGTCCATATTCAGGGATGGCCCAGAAATGCTCGACGAGCTCCATTCCGGCTGCATCGCGCGTGGTCCAGTCAAGGTCGGTGCGACCGGCAAGGTCGAGGAGGTAGCTGACATAGGCGTCCTTGCCCTTGCGGGCCAGGAGAAGCTGGGCGTTGGCCTGGTTCCAGTCCCAGGAGGACGTGGCGGTTTTGTTTTCGGCCTGCCAGGCCTGCAGGTTCTTTTCCGCCAGCTCATATTCCCCGAGCTGCACCGCGCTGTCGACGGTATTGCGCCAGGCGTCGCTGCGCCCGGGATCGCCGGCTCCGGTTGTCTCCAGATACTTGGTGTACCGCTGCAAGGCTTTTTGCGGGTCCGCCGCCTTGTGTCCGGGCAGACCGGAGGTGGGCTTTGCGTCGGGAGTGGAATACACGATTTTCTTGGCGCAGGAGGAGAGGCCGAGAATCAGGGCCAACATGAGGATGCAGGAGTACAACGATCCGATTTTCATAGGGTATGGAGCCTGACGTAGGTCTGACGGGAGTGTCCCGGTTGAATAAAAAAAAGCCTGGCCCCGTCAAGGGCCAGGCGTAGAGTATAGGGACCGGCAAATTGCTGTGTCAAGCCAATGCTTGCCGTGGTCGGTACTTACTTTTTCACTTCCGTGTAGTCGGCATCAACAACGTCTTCGTCGTCAGTTCTGGCGCCGCTCTGTCCGGCTTCCTGCTGTGCGTCCTGGGCACCGGCATGGGCGCCGGCGTCGGTCTTCTGGGCGTAGAGCTTTTCGGCCAGCTTGTGTGAGGCCTGGGCCAGTTCGTCCATGGACTTCTGGATGGCTTCGGTGTCTTCGCTCTGCAGGACGCTTTTGAGGGCCTCGGCCTTGCCTTCGATGTCGGCCTTCATGGCTGCATCGATGTTCTCGCCCAGATCACGGATGGACTTCTCCGTGGTGTAGATCAGGGTGTCGGCGCTGTTGCGGACTTCGATCAGCTTCTGCTTCTTCTTATCCTCTTCGGCGTTGGCTTCGGCTTCCTTGACCAGACGCTCGATGTCCGCGTCGCTCAGGCCGCTCGAAGCCGTGATGCGGATGGACTGTTCCTTGCCCGTGCCCAGATCCTTGGCCGAGACGTTGACGATGCCGTTGGCGTCGATGTCGAAAGTGACTTCAACCTGCGGCACACCACGCGGTGCGGCCGGGAGGCCGGTCAGTTCGAAGCGGCCCAGGGTCATGTTGTCGGAGCACATGGGGCGTTCGCCCTGCAGCACGTGGATGGACACCGAGGGCTGATTGTCGGCGGCCGTGGTGAAGGTGTTGCTCTTGCGCGTCGGGATGGTCGTGTTGCGGTCGATGAGCTTGGTGAACACGCCGCCCAGGGTCTCGATGCCCAGCGAAAGAGGGGTCACGTCCAGGAGCAGCACGTCCTTCACGTCGCCAGCCAGGATGCCGCCCTGGATGGCCGCGCCCATGGCCACGACTTCATCGGGGTTCACGCTGCGGTTGGGTTCCTTGCCGAAGAATTCGCCGACCTTCTTCTGCACCAGCGGCATGCGGGTCATGCCGCCGACCAGGATGACTTCGTTGATATCGCCGGTTTTGAGGCCCGCGTCGGCCAGGGCCTTGCGACAGGGCTCGATGGTGCGGCCCACCAGCGCTTCGCACAGGGATTCCAGCTTGGCGCGGGACAGCTTCATGGTCATGTGCTTGGGACCATTCTGGTCCGCCGTGATAAAAGGCAGGTTGATGTCCGTCTCGGTGGAGGAGGACAAGTCCTTCTTGGCCTTTTCGGCGGCTTCTTTCAGGCGCTGCAGGGCCATCTTGTCCTTGGACAGGTCGATGCCGTTTTCCTTTTTGAACTCTCCCACCAGATAGGTGATGATCTCGTGGTCGAAGTCTTCGCCGCCCAGGAACGTGTCGCCGTTGGTGGCGCGCACTTCAACGACGTTGTCTCCCACTTCAAGGATGGAGATGTCGAAGGTGCCGCCGCCGAGGTCGAACACGGCGATTTTTTCGTTGGCCTTCTTGTCCGAACCGTAGGCCAGGGACGCGGCGGTGGGCTCGTTGATGATGCGCTTGACTTCGAGGCCGGCGATGCGGCCGGCGTCCTTGGTGGCCTGGCGCTGGGAGTCATTGAAGTAGGCCGGGACGGTGATGACCGCTTCGGTCACTGTTTCACCAAGGTAGGTCTCGGCGTCTTTTTTCAAGCGCTGCAAAATGAGCGCGGAGATTTCAGCCGGGCTGTACTTTTTGTCGCCGATCTGCACGTAGGCGTCATTGTTGGCGCCAGCCACGATCTTGTAGGGGCTCTTGGCGATCCAGTCTTTTAATTTAGGATCGTCGATCTGGCGGCCCATGAGACGTTTGACGGCGAAAATGGTCTTGTCGGAGTTCGTGACAGCCTGCCGCTTGGCGATCTCGCCTACCAGACGGTCCTGATCAGTGAACGCTACGATGGACGGCGTAGTGCGGCCGCCTTCGGGATTGGTGATACATTTGGCTTCCTTGCCTTCCATGACATAGACGCAGCTATTGGTCGTACCCAAATCTATTCCGATAATTTTACCCATTGTGGTCTCCTCAACGCTATTTGAAATAATTATGTAAAAATCGGGCACAAATTAACGCCTAAAAATTGCTTGTAAAGGGCTGGGGGCCATTTTTTTTAGACGGCGATGCCTGCGGGGCCAAAGACGGTGGGTCTGCCGGCGTATTCAGTGAGCAGGAACGGGCGTGGTGGGCGGTGCGTAAAAAAGCCCCTGCCGCGCATATCGGCAGGGGCTTCAGTTCAGATGAAAAGGCCGCAGTGGATCAAAGACCCTTTTGTGCCATGAGATGGGCCAGGTCGGCCACGCGGCAGGAATAGCCCCATTCGTTGTCGTACCAGATGAGCACTTTGGCCAGGTTTCCGGCCTGGACCGTGGTGAAGTCCGCATCCACCACGCCCGAATGCGGGTCCGCAATGAAGTCGGAGGAGACCAGGGGCTCTTCGGCGTAACCCAGTATCCCTTTGAGTTCGCCAGCGGCGGCGTCCTTGAACGCGGCTTTAAGCTCCTCGGCGGTGGTGTCGCGTTCCAGCACGGCCACGAAATCCACCAGGGACACCGCAGGCACGGGCACGCGCACCGAATAACCGTCAAAGCGTCCGGCCATTTCGGGGATGACCTTGGCCACGGCCTTGGCCGCGCCCGTGGAGGTTGGGATCATGTTGCAGGCGGCGGCCCTGGCCCGGCGCAGATCCTTGTGCGGGAGATCGAGGATGCGCTGGTCGTTGGTGTAGGCGTGGACCGTGGTCAGCACGCCCTTGGCCACGCCGAATTTGGCGTGCATGATTTTGACTGCGGGGGCCAGACAGTTGGTGGTGCAGGAGGCGTTGGAGACGATGTGATGAATGGCCGGGTCGTACTTGTCCTCGTTCACGCCGATGACCACGGTCAGGTCTTCATCTTTGGAGGGCGCGGTGATGATGACCTTCTTGGCCCCGCTTTCCAGGTGCTGGCCGGCGGTCGGTCCGGTGCGGAAGATGCCCGTGGATTCGATGACGATGTCGACTCCGCAGGCTTTCCAGGGGATGAGTTTGGGGTCGCGCTGAGCGAAGCTCTTCACTTCCCATTCGCCGCCCACCCGGATGGTGTCGGCATCGGCTTCAACCGTGGGCGCGAAATGTCCGTACGACGTGTCGTGCCGGAGCAGGTGGGCGTTGGTCTGGGTGTCGAAAAGATCGTTGATGGCCACGACTTCCAGAGTGTCGCGGTGACGTTGCCAGATGGTCTTGAGCACCTGCCTGCCTATGCGTCCGAAGCCGTTTATTCCAATTCGTGTTTTTTTCATAAGATGCTCCCTAGTCTTCAAAAACCTGGTAGTCGTAAGCGTTTATGAGTTCCATCTGGCGCTTCAAGGTCTGGTGCATGCGCGCGTTTTCAATGGCGATGGCCGAAATGTTGGCGATGGCCTGCAAAAAGCCGATCTCTTCTTCATCAAACTCGCGGCGTTCTCCCGTGTAGACCCGGAGCACCCCGATGGGGCGGCTGCCTTCCACAAACAGGGGGGCCACCAATACGGACACCAGTCCTTCCTTGACCGCTTCGCCGCCGTACTGAAAGCGCGGGTCGGAGCCCGCATCGGCAATCTGGACCACCTTCCCGGTAAACGCTTCGCGGTCCAGCCCGCTCTTGGCCACCTCGACCACGCCCTTCTGGGCGTAGCGTTGGCTGAGGCCAAAATAGGCCGCCGGTTTCAGGACCTTGCCGCTGCGGTCCAGGAGCCGGATAAAGCATCCCTTGACGCCCATGGCCCGGGTTACCTGCTCCGCGATCCGGCTTAAAACCTCGCTCGGGTCAAGGCTTGAGTTCACAGTCCGGCTGACTTCGTAAATAATTTCATAGAGGCGCTTTTTGCTCATGATTTCCTCCTTTCCTGTCGTAGAGTTCGCGAAAGCCATACATGACAACGGCGCAAGAGAACAATACATTTTCCCTTCTGAAATAAAATTACGGATTGAATAATCAAACAAACCGGCTTTTTCTGCGGGAGTATTGAGTTTTCCACATGCAGAGGATACGAGGCCCCAAAATCTTTTACAGGAGTATTTATGGAACGCACTTTCTCCATCATCAAACCCGACGCCGTCGCCCGCAACCTGCAGGGCGAGATCATGGCCATGATCCAGGGCGCCGGACTGCGCGTCGTGGGTCTGAAAATGATCCAGCTGACCAGGTCCCAGGCCGAAGGCTTTTACGCCGTGCACAGCGCGCGGCCCTTTTTCGGCAGCCTCGTCGAGTACATGTGCTCCGGCCCCTGCGTGGTCATGTGCCTGGAAGGCGACAACGCCGTGCAGAAGTACCGCGACCTGATGGGCGCGACCAACAAGGATAACGCCGCCGAAGGCACCATCCGCAAGAAATACGCGCTGGACATCGAAAAGAACTCCTGCCACGGTTCCGACGGTCAGGATACCGCAGCGGTCGAAATCGCATACTTCTTCAACGCACTGGAGTTGGTAGGATAATGAAAAGATTCGGGTTCATCGGGCTTGGGAACATGGGCGGAGCCATCGCTCGCGGTTTGGCCTCGGGCGGCGCGTTCGCCCTGCACGGATTTGATCCGAGTGAGGGCATGTGTCGCAAGAATGCGGACATCATGACCATCCATCCGACCGTCCAAGAGCTGGTCAATCATTCGGACTATGTTCTGCTGGCCGTCAAGCCGCAGGTCATGCGCCCGGTGCTGACCGGTCTGGCCTCGGCCCTTGGACCCGAAACCTGTCTTGTATCCATCGCCGCCGGCGTCACTCTGGTCCAGCTGGTTGAATGGTCCGGGAAAGAATGCCCTGTGGTGCGCGTCATGCCCAACACTCCGGCCATGGTCGGCAAGGGCGTTTATGCCCTGTGCTTCGACCACGTGCTTCTTGATGAGAGCCGCAGGCAAACCATGCTGGACGTTTTTTCCTCCATCGGTCAGGCCCATGTGCTGCCGGAGAAGCTCTTCGACGCCTTCACTGGCCTCATCGGTTCCGGGCCCGCCTACGTCTATGCCTTCATGGAGGGGCTCATCGATGCGGGCGTGACCCTCGGGCTGACCCGGGCTCAGGCCACCAGCATGGTCGCGGGGCTGATCTCGGGGTCGGCGCTCATGGCCGAGGCCGAGGGCGCCCACCCGACGCTTTTAAAAGAAATGGTCACCTCCCCCGGGGGGACGACCATCGCGGGACTCAACGCCCTGGACGAGCACCGCTTCAAATTCGCGCTTGGCCAGGCGGTTCTGGCCGCCGCCAGACGCAGCAAGGAACTTGCAGATTAGGGCGGCCACAAGCCGCCTTTTTTATGCCGTATTCATTCCGCAGCGCACGCATCCTCGCCCAGCCCGTGACCGGGGCCGAGACTCCGGAAATCGAGACTGTTTATGCCGGAAACAGGGAACTGCTGCTTCTTCTGGACCGCGAAAACGATCCGCCCGTCCTGGCCCGCCGTTTTGTCGAGCATCAGAACCTGCCGCCGCGAGGCTGCCCGTCATCCCTGCACAACCTCATTCTGCGCGAACCCATGGCCAGCGACGTCATCGGGCTGATGAGCCTTTACACCGGTTACCCCAAGGGCGATATCGCCTATGTCGGGGAACTTTTTCTGAGCGTCGAATTTCAGGGCATCGGCCTGGGCCGGGAGGCCTATCTGAGCCTGGAGGCCATGCTGCGCCCCGGGCCCATGACCCGCGTGCGGGTGGGAGTGGGACTTAAGAATTGGAACGGCCTGCGGTTCTGGATCAGGCTCGGTTTCATGCAGGTCACAGGAATGAGCGGCGATCGCTGTTTCGGTCCCGGGCGGCACGCCTTTCTGGAGCTGCAGAAAAATCTGTGATCCCGGCTGGACCAGACGGCGGTAATGTCTTGACATGACACGGCGGGCGGAGCTAAACGCATCTCCTCGGGGCGATTAACTCAGCGGTGAGAGTGCCACCTTCACACGGTGGAAGTCACAGGTTCAAATCCTGTATCGCCCACCACCGACCGCACAAACCCTTTCAGGCAGCCGCCCGGAAGGGTTTTTTTCGCTTATGGAGCATCCCATGCAGATACAGGACGATTACGAACTTCTCGACAGCGGCAACGGACAAAAGCTGGAACGATTCGGTACAGTCATCCTGGCCCGCCCCTGCGCCCAGGCCGTATGGGAACCCGCGCAGCCCGCGCTCTGGGAATCCGCCAGCGCCACCTTCGACCGCAAGGACGGGCTCAACTGGCATGGCCGGGAGCGCCTGCCCGAGGAATGGATCGTGACCGTGCGCGGGGTGCGCATGCGTCTTTCGACCACGGATTTTGGTCATTTGGGCATCTTTCCGGAGACGCTCGATCTGTGGCAATGGATCGCCGGCGCTGTGCGCCAGGGCGCGGCCGCGCATGGAGAGGCCCCGCGCTTCCTGAACCTCTTCGCCTATTCCGGGGGCGCAACCCTGGCTGCGGCCCTGGCCGGGGCGCAGTGCTGCCATCTCGACGCGTCGAGGGGCATGGTCGAGTGGGCACGCAGCAATGCCGCCCTGAACGGTCTTGAGGATTCGGGAACCCGCTTCATTGTCGACGATGTGAGCGCGTTCTTGAAGCGCGAGGTGCGGCGAGGACGCAAGTACGACTGCGTGCTGCTGGACCCTCCGTCTTTCGGGCGGGGCAAGCGCGGAGAGCTCTACAAGGTTGAAAAGAACGTGCAGGAGACCCTGGATCTGGTCCGCCAGGTACTCAGCGACACCCCGCTTTTCGTCATCCTGACCTCGCACACGCCGGGTTTTTCACCCATCGTGCTCAGGAACCTGCTGCAGCAGACTTTTGGAAAGGGAACTCTGGCGTGCGGGGAAATGCTCCTGCATGGCGGGCAGGAGGTTCTGGACCTGCCCAGCGGCACATGGGGCAGATGGGAGGCGAGGTGCCCTCAAACTTCAAATCTGATCTGAAATTCGAGATTTGAATCCGGGGCCAGCTGTCCGAGTTTTGAGTGCACATCTTGTCAGCCCAGGCTCCACCAGTTCAAATAGCTTCCGGCGATGGTCAGGACCACGGTACATAGCAGCGCGGCCGGCAGCAGCGTGCGCAGCATGCCGCGAATGCGCTGCGGGGACCAGGCTACACCGAGCGGCCCGAGGAACGGCTTGTCCTTGATCTCCCCGAAATAGCGGGTCGGGCCGCCCATACTCACGCCTGCCACATGGGCCGCGGCGCTCATGGGCCAGCCCGCGTTGGGGCTGGCCATGCTGCGGGCATCGCGCGCGATGCGTTCCCAGGAGGCGGGGCGCAGCAGCAGCCAGCCCGTGGCCCAGATGGAGATGGCGGCCAGACGGGCGGGCATCCAGGCCAGGATGTCGTCGGCCCGCGCCCCGGCCTTGCCGAGCTGTTCGAAACGCGGCGTGCGGTACCCCCACATGGAGTCCACGGTGCTCACGGCCTTGTAGGCCCACAACGCGGCGGGCCCCAGCAGGCAGAGCCAGAAGAGGGGGGCCACGAATCCGTCATTGAAATTTTCGGCCAGGGTTTCGCCCAGGGCGCGGCAGACTTCGTCCTCGGTCATGTCTTCCGTGTCCCTGCTGACCAGTCCTGCCAGATGTGCGCGGGCCGCCGCCAGTCGCCCGTCTTCAAGCAGAGCCAGTACGGTGTTCGTTTCCCGCAGCAGACAGCCCAGGGCCAGCCCCGCATAGCCAAGATACAGGGCCAGGATCTCTCCCACCAGGGGCAGACCGGTCAGTAGCATGACCACGGCCGCGCTTCCCGTGGCCACGGCGGCGACGCTCAGGGCTCCACCTGCGCGCGGTCCAAGGAAAAAAGATGTTGCCCAGCCCTCAAGGCGTTCCAATATTTTGCCGATGAGCCGCACGGGGTGCGGCCAGTCGCGGGGATCGCCAAAGAGCAGGTCCAGGGCCACGCAGCCCAGCAGAAAGACGAAGAGTGACAGGTTCAGCGGCAGACTGTAGAGCGTGTAGGACATGCGCGTCTCCGGTGGTTAGGGTGCGGAGGGCCGGTCCTCGCGCAGGTCCAGCTCTCCGGTCTGACGATAGGCCTCGTAAAGAAGCACAGCCGCGGCATTGGCCAGATTGACGCTTCTGACTTCTCCCCAGATGGGGATGCGGATCAGATCCTGTGCGTCATGGATTACTTCCGGTGGCAGGCCCCGGGTCTCCGGGCCGAGCACGATGATGTCGTCGGTCCTGAAGGAAAATCGGTGATAGGCCACCCCTTGGCGCGCGCTGGTGAAAACCAGCCGGCCCGGATCGCGGCCCTCAAGAAAGGCGGACCAGGACGGCCAGATCCGTTTGTCCACGTGCGGCCAGTAGTCGAGCCCCGCCCGTTTGAGGTATTTGTCGTCCAGGCTGAAGCCCAGGGGTTCGATCAGATTCAGGCGGGTGGTGGAGGCGGCGCAGAGCCGGGCGATGGTCCCGGTGTTGGGGGGGATTTCAGGCTCGTAAAGGGCGATTTGCATCTTTGATTCTCTTTAAATTTTTTTTATGGCTGGCACGGCCAGCTCGGGCAAGCCCTGTCAGCACTTCATCCATTTTTGGCTTTCAAACCCGCTTCCGTCAAGGACCGCGGAGTCAGGAGAAATCATGCATCTGCTTGTCACCGGAGGCTGCGGCTTCATCGGCTCCAATTTCATCCAGCACATGCTTGCCACTCACGAGGATGTGGTCATCGTTAACCTCGACAAGCTGACCTATGCGGGCAACCGCCGAAACCTGGCCGAGGAGGAGGCGCTGCACCTGGGGCGCCGCTATCATTTCGTGCACGGCGACATCTGCGACCAGGAGCTCGTGCCAGAGCTTATGCGGCGCTTTGTCTTCGATGCGGTGCTCAATTTTGCGGCCGAGTCGCATGTGGACCGCTCCATAAGTGACCCGTTCCCCTTTGTCACGACCAACGTGCTGGGCACGCAGAATCTCCTGGAGGCCGCAAGGCGGGCTGAAATTCCGCGTTTCGTGCACATCTCCACCGACGAAGTCTACGGCACCCTCGGGCCCACCGGGCAGTTCACCGAAGACACCCCTCTGGCTCCCAATTCCCCGTACTCGGCGTCCAAGGCCTCCTCGGATCTGCTGGCCCGGGCCTATTTTCACACCTACGGGATGCCCGTCATGGTCACCCGCTGCTCCAATAACTACGGTCCTTACCAGTTTCCGGAAAAACTCATCCCCCTGGTCTATCTGAAGGCCTCCCGGGGCGAGCCCATCCCTGTTTACGGCGACGGGCAGAACGTTCGGGACTGGATTTACGTCATGGACCACTGTCGGGGCGTGGAGGCCACGCTTTTCAAGGGTCAGCCCGGCGCAGTCTACAATTTTGGTGGGGACTGCGAACGGACGAATCTGGAGGTGGTGCGCCTCATCCTGCGGCTGACGGGCAAAAGCGAAGACCTCATCACCCATGTCACCGACCGGCCCGGCCATGACCGCCGTTATGCCATGGCCTTTGCGCGCTCCACGGCGGATCTGGGCTGGACCCCGCAGCACTCTTTCGAGGATGGCATGGCCCGCACCCTGGCCTGGTACAAGGCCAACGAGGCCTGGCTTGACGAAGTGCAGAGCGGCGCCTATCGCCAGTTCATGGATAACTGGTACCGGACGAGGCAGGCATGAGGAGCGCCGTTGTGCTGGGCGGCAAGACCGGTCTCTTGGGGCAGGCCTTAAGCCTGGCCCTGACCAGGCAGGGATGGGCCGTAAACGCTCCGGGGCGCGACGAGCTGAATCTGTTCGAGCGCCCGGCCGTGGAGGACTACCTCGCCCGGACCAAGGCCGAGGTGCTTTTCAACACCGTGGCCTACACCAAGGTCGATCAGGCCGAGGACGAGCCGGCCGAGGCCTCCCGGCTGAACCGGCAGTTGCCGCTGATCCTGGGCAAAGCCGTGCAAGCCGCCGGAGTGCCCATGGTCCATTACAGCACGGATTTCGTTTTCAGCGGCAGAAAGACCAGTCCCTATGGCCCCGGGGATCAGACCGCGCCCTGTTCGGTCTACGGCCAGACCAAGCTGCAGGGCGAGCGGGAGCTTATGGCCCTGGGCCTGCCGAATCTGCTCATCATCCGAACCTCATGGCTTTTTGGTCCGTGCAAAACAAATTTCGTGACCCGCATTCTGGAGTTGGCAGCGTCGAGGCCGGAGCTTTCCGTGGTCCATGATCAGATCGGCAGCCCCTCCTACACTCCGGATCTGGCCTCCGGTTCCCTGGCGCTGCTGGAAAAGGGGGCGACGGGCATCTTTCATCTGGCCAACGCGGGCCAGGCAAGCTGGTGCGAGCTGGCTGCAGAGGCCGTCCGGGGAGCGGATCTGGCCTGCCGGATCAAGCCCATCCCCTCGTCCGAATATCCCCAGAAGGCCTGCCGTCCGGCGTATTCGGTTCTGGATCTCGGCGCATTCACGGCCACCACGGGCATTGCGCCGCGGCCTTGGCTGCAGGCCCTGCGCGAATTTCTTTTTTCCCGGGAAGACTGCTCGTCATGATCCTAAGCAAGCGTGAAACCGCCGTCCTTACCGCAGTGGTCGAGACTTATGTCGAGACCGCCCTGCCCGTGTCCTCTCAGTCGCTGGCCTCGGGCCTCGGGCTCAGCCCCGCCTCTGTCAGATCGGCCATGGCCGCGCTGACGGAAAAGGAGTACCTGCGGCAGCCGCACACGTCCGCAGGACGGGTCCCCACGGTCCTGGCTTTCCGCTATTATCTCGATCAGGTGCTTACCCTCGGCCCACTGCCGCGCAGGGAGCAGTCCCGCCTGCACGAACACATTCTGCCGGGCGAGGGGGATCTGACCCAGGTCCTGCGTCGCGCGGTTCGCACTCTTTCGTCCCTGACCCGTCAGGTTTGCGTGATCATGGCCCCGCGTCAGGATCTGGCCCGCTGGCGGCAGATAGATTTCGTCCTCTTGCGGCCGGGCATGATCATGGCGGTGCTGGTCATGCAGGGCGGGCTGATCAGCAATCGTCTGGTGCAGGTGGACGAGTGCCTGAGCGCCGATGACCTCGTGCGCTACGGCAATTATCTGAACAGCCTGTTCGAGGGACGCACCACCCATGAGGTGCGCGGCGAGATCGAGCGCCAGTTGCATAAGGCACGCAAGACCCTGGATGCCTATCGCCGGGCCTGGGAGCTGGCCTCGCACCTCCTGGCCGAGGAAGAACAGCCGGAAGTTTTTGTCGGTGGCGCGAGCCACCTTACGGACCAGCCCGAATTCACGGAACTGGAGACCATCCAGAAACTTTTGAGGCTCATCGAGGAGCGCTCCCGGCTGCTTGAGCTCCTGGACAAGACCTCGGCCAGCCAATCAGTCTCAGTCAGCCTGACCCAGGACATGCCCGGACTCGCGGGATGTTCGCTGGTGGCTTCTCCCTACAGCGCTTTTTCCACCAATCACGGCACCTTGGCCGTGCTCGGGCCGGTGCGCATGAACTACGCGCGCATCGTGCCCATGGTTGACTTTGCCGCCCAAATACTTAGTCAGTGCCTCAAATCCCGCTTCTAAGGTTTGTCGTGAAGCGATTTCTCAAATATTTCAAGGATCAGGAGTTTTTCATGTCCAATAAGGAAAAAGAGGGCCAGAACCCGGATGAAGTGCAGACCGAAATGCAGGCTGAAGAAGCAACGGAACTGACCCTGGAGGAAAAATACGTCCAGGCCCTGGCCGACATGGAGGAGCTGAAAAAGGACAATCTGCGCGTCCTGGCGGACAGCGAGAATTTCAAGAAGCGGCTGCTGCGCGAAAAGGAAGACTATTTCAAATTCGCCACCTCCGCCATCCTCGAAGAGATCATCCCGGTCGTGGACAATCTTGACCTGGCCCTGGCCCACGGCAAGCAGACCGAGGCCTGCAAGGATCTGGTCACTGGCGTGGAGATGACCATGAACATTTTTCTCGATACGATGAAAAAGCATGGGCTGGAGCAGATCGGAGCGGTGGACGTGCCCTTCGACCCGGCCCGCCATGAGGCGCTGGGGCAGGTGGAGCGCGACGACGTGGACGAGAACACGGTCTGCCAGATGCTGCAGAAGGGTTACATGCTCAAAGATAGGCTGCTGCGCCCGGCCAAGGTCATGGTCAGCCGCAAGGCGGGAGAGTAAAATTATGGGCCAGATTGTCGCAGTGCTCGGCGCGAGCCACAAGCCGGAACGCTATTCAAACCAGGCCGTGCGCATGCTCAAAGATTACGGGCATTCGGTCATTCCGGTCACGCCGGGCCGGACCGTCATCGAGGAGCTGCCCGTTGTCCCCAGCCTGGACGCCATTGATCAAAAGGTGGACACGCTGACCCTTTATGTCGGGCCGGAGCGCAGTGCCCAGATGCAGGACGCCATTCTGACCTTGAAGCCCGGACGGGTCATCCTCAATCCCGGCACGGAATCGGCGGCGCTGGAACAGGCCCTGACCGAAGCGGGCATCCCCTGGCAGCATGCCTGCACTCTGGTCATGCTCAGAACCGGACAATTCTAGACCGCAAGCCCCCTGGTCGGGGAGCCTCCCGGCTCCTCGAACCTCACCCTCCCGGCCCGCCGCTTTCAAGAGCCAGCATCCAGGCCCAGACCACAAGGACCAGCCCGGTCGTACCAGCCAAGGCTCCAATCCGGGCCTTCCATCCCGTCGCCCCGTGCCAGTTTCCGACCAGCAACCCGAAGGGCAGACCGCAGCACATCCCGAAAAAATGCGCGCCCAGATCGACGCGCTCTTCGCCAGCGCCCAGCATGGCCAGCAGGCTGAAACCAAAGCCCAGGGCCAGCAGCAGGACCTGTCCTCTTGAGCCGCGTTCGGCCCGGCCCGCGCCGCCGGCCAGGACGCCGATCAGTCCGAAGACTCCCGTGGATGCGCCTACGCTCAGGTGATCGGGGGCCTGCGCCCAGGCATTGACGGCATTGCCGAGAGTTCCGGAGAGAACGAAAAGCCCCCAGGTCAGCCCTGATCCGATGCGTCGTGCCAGAAGCGAGGCCAGCACCGCCAGGGCGCCTGCGTTGGCCAGCAGATGTCCGGCGTCGGCATGCAGGAAAAGGGCGGTCACGCAGCGCCACCACTCCCCGCCAAGGATGAGCCCGGCGTCGGCCCTGCCAGCGAGATGCCAGGAGATGCGCCTGCCCGGGCCCTGAGCGTCGAGCCAGATGGTCAGGCCCAGAAAGACCGCGATGACCAGCAGGCTGACCCAGGAGTTGTCCGGCAGGGGCGCCGGGTGGGGCCGAGGCAGATTTTCCTGCTCGTAGGCGAGGATTTCCTGCACGGCGAGCGCTGCCAGGGCTGGAGCGACCAGAAGTCTGCCATGATCGAAGCGGTTCAGGAACCGGCGGCTGGTCAGGACCAGGGACCAGCCGCGGATGGTGGCTTTGTCCGGGCTGTGTTTCGGGGTGGCCAGGGCCAGGGTGGGCAGGATGTCGATCACTTAGAGGACCGATATCTGCCCGCGTACAAATGACCAGGCCAGGCCCAGGTATTCATGTACGGCCATGTGGCAGGTCTTGATGTTGTCCGCGCCGGGCAGGAAGTATTCGAGCTCGCCCTTGCTCTGGTAACAGGTCGGCGCGGGGATGGCTTTCAAGCCCTGATTTTCAAACAGCTTCACGGCGCGCAGCATGTGCGAGGCCGAGGTCACCAGTACGAAGGCGTCGGAACCAACCAGTTTTTTGATGTGCATCGCTTCATCGTGGGTGTCGAGGGCCTTGTCGGAGAGCACGATCCGGCCCGGATTAAAGCCAAGGTCTATGGCGGCGGCGGCCATGACTTGCGCGTTTGATTGTTCGTCTTCAATTTTTCCGCCCGAAAGAACCAGGATGGCGTTCTGAAAACGATTCGCAATCCGGATGCCCTCATTCAGCCGGTACAGGGCCGCCTCTTCGAGCATGGCCCCGGGGGGCAGGCGCTTGTCCGTCCAATGTCCCGCGCCGAGCACGACCACCCATTTGACCGGTTTTTTGACGACTTCCGCACTGGTCAGATTTAGCGGAGGGTAGGCGTTCTCAAGGGGGCGGATCAGATAGCCGGAGACGGAGTTGAGGGAAAAGGCATAAAGCAGTAGACCGCTCATGACAAAGGGAGCGATGGCGTCTTTGGAGCGACGCAGCAGGACGTAGAGCAGGCCGAGGGCGAAAAGAACGAGACAGATAGACAGGGGCATGAAGAGCATGCCCAGGGCTTTTTTGAGGATAAAGCCCGCGCCCAAGCTCATGTGCCGACTCCCATGCGTCGCTGCAGCAGGACCATGTCGGCCAGAACCAGCCGGACCATGGCGCAGAGTACCGGAACCACGCGGGGGATGGCGCAGATGTCGTGCCGCCCGCCGACACGGATGGTCCGAGTTGCCCCGAAGCGGTCCAGGGTCTGCTGCTCAAGCGCGATGGAGGGGATGGGTTTGATGGCGGCGCGCAGCACAATTTCCTGGCCGCTTGAGATCCCGGCCAGGATTCCGCCTGCGTTGTTGGACGTAAATCCCGAATCCAGCATGGCGTCGTTGTTTTCGCTGCCGAGCATGCGGCTGGCCGCGAATCCGCCACCGATCTCGACTCCCTTGACCGCGCCCACGCTCATCAGCGCCGCGGCCAGACGGGCGTCGAGCTTGTCAAAGACCGGCTCACCCAGTCCCACCGGCACTCCGCAGGCGTGGATTTCGACGATGCCGCCCAGGGTGTCGCCTTGAGCCGCGACGTCCTTGACCCTCTCCTGCCAGCGTAGGGCCGCGTTGTCGTCAGCCGCGAAGAAGGGGCGGTGCTCGGCGCCTTCAATATCAACGCTCTTGCACGCGATGCCGCCAAGCTCCACGGCGGCGGCCCGGACAGTGATCCCCAGAGTCTTCAGAAATCCTGCCGCCACGGCTCCGCCCGCCACGCGCGACACCGTCTCCCGGCCCGAGGATCGGCCTCCGCCGCGATAGTCGCGCAGGCCGTACTTGGCCTGGTAGGTCATGTCGCCGTGACCCGGCCGGAACACGTCCTTGATCTCGCCGTAATCATGCGAGCGCTGGTCCGTGTTTTCGATGATAAAGCCGATGGACGTGCCTGTGCTGCGGCCTTCAAAGACTCCGGACAAGAGCCGGATGCGGTCCGGTTCGCTGCGGGCGGTGACGGCCAGGCCGCCCTGGCCGGGCCTGCGTTTGTCAAGCTCTGCCTGGATGGTGGCTTCGCTAAGGTCGATCCCGGCGGGACATCCATCCACCACACCGCCCAGGGCCGGGCCATGGGATTCGCCGAAGGTCGTCAGTTTGAAGATGCTGCCGAAAGTGTTTCCCGCCATCAGGTCTCCAAGGGCTTGGCCCCAGCTAATAGTCTTTGCCGCGCTTGCACCAGTCTGCGTATACGTCCTCGAATCTGTCCGCGTCCAGAGGGGTCTGGTCGTACATGCCGGCGGCCAGGCGTTGGCGCATGGCCTCGTAGAGAATGGTCGCCGCGGCCACGGACACGTTCAGGCTCTGCACCATGCCGAACATGGGGATGTAGATCTCGTCGGGCACGTGGATCTTGACGTCGGGGTCCATGCCCCGGTGTTCGTTGCCAAGGATGATGGCCGTGGGTCTGGTGAAATCGATATCCATGATGGGTCTGGCCGTGGGGCTAAAACCCGTGCCCACGATCTGCATGCCCCGTTCGCGGAGGCTCATTATCATGGCCCCGGCTTCACGGTGGCGGGTCAGGTCGATCCATTTTTTGGCGGAGCCCGAGGAACTGTTGGCCAGGGATGGAAATTTTTCCTTGGTGTAGTACAGGTGCACGCCGAACACTCCGAAGGCGTCGCAGCTGCGCAGGATGGCGGACACGTTGTGCGGGTCGTGGATATTGTTCAGCACCAGGGTCAGGTCGGGTTGGCGTCTGGCCAGTACGGATCTGAGTTTGGTTTTGCGGTCTTCGGTCAGAAATCTGTCGGGCATGGGCTCAAATTTGGTTGAAGTGTGGAAGATGAACGCGGTCTGTACCCGCATTGTCCGTTGTTGGCAAAGTCCACAGTCAGCGCTGCAAATGGAGCAGGTACTCCTGATTGCCCTTGGGCCCTTTAATCCCTGCCGGAACGGAGCCCAGGACCTGCAGCCCGAGTTCATCCCTGGCGAAGGTCTGTACCTCGGCCACGGCTTTAAGCTGCAGCTCCTCTGAGCGGACCACGCCCTTGACCGCGTGCTCAGGCGCTAGCTCGAACTGCGGTTTGACCAGGGCCAAAATCTGCCCTGCATTCTTTAAAAACTGCAGGCAGGGGGGCAGGATGAGCCGCAGGGAAATGAAGGAGCAGTCGGCCACCACCAGATCCACTTTTTCGGGGAGTAGGTTTGGTGTGGCGTGGCGCAGGTTGATCCGCTCCAGGTTGATGACGCGAGGGTCCTTGATCAGCTTCCAGTGCAGCTGGGCGTGTCCGACGTCCACGGCGTAAACCCGTGCGGCTCCGAACTGCAGCAGGCAGTCCGTGAATCCGCCGGTGGAGGCCCCGGCGTCCAGGGCGACCATGCCGCTCACGTCCAGGGCGAAATGCTCCAGGGCCGTGAGCAGCTTGTAGCCGCCCCGCGATACGAAACGCTCCGATTCCTTGAGCTCCAGCCGCGCGTCGCGGGGAATCTGTTGCCCGGGCTTGGCCACGAGGTTCCTGCTCCCGTTCTGGAGCAGGAACACATGTCCGGCCATGATCATGCGCGTGGCCTTTTCGCAGCTCTCGACCAGCCCCTGTTCGGCCAGGACCACGTCGGCCCGATCGATTTTCTTGGCCACCCCCTCTACCCTTGGAGTTTTGGCCCGGGGTTGTCGGCCCAGAAGATCAGGCCCAGACTGTGCGCATCGCGCAGCAGCGGGTGGTGAGGCAGGATGCGCACGGTGAAGCCGAACTTGCCAGTGGCCATGGGCATGGCCTTGCCTCGATATATGTACCAGCCGTCAGCCGTGCGCTCGTCCGGGCTCATGGTGAAGGTGGACCGGTTTGCGAAGTTGCCGGTGTGATCAAGGGGGCCGGTGTAGATTTCCACGCGGATGTCCTGGATGCCCAGACCCTCGACCTTGACCTCGGCGCTGACCTCCAGGTTCTCGCCGACGAACATTTCGTGGGCTGTGACGCACTGCACGTTGCGGATATCAAGCCCTCCCCAGTGGGTCAGCAGGTTCATGCGCCAGTCGGCCAGTTCCATGACCGGGCGGTACCCGCCAGCCGAGAGCTTGCCGTAGCTGATGTTGGACGGGAGATAGGCACGCTTGGAGTATTCTTCGACCATGCGGTGCCCGTTGAAGACCGGCCCCAAGGTTTTGAGGGCCTGCTTCATCTTCTGCACCCAGCGCCGTGGGAAGGAACCTTGCACGCGGTCATAGAAGAGCGGGATGACATCTTTTTCGAGGATGTTGTAGAGGGTCTGGCTCTCCACGAAGTCCTGGTATTCGACGTCATCGTATTCCTCGGCGTTGCCGATGGCCCAGCCCACGGAATTGTCCGGGCTCCAGGCCTCGTCCCACCAGCCGTCAAGGGTGCTCAGGTTCAGCACGCCGTTGGCCATGGCCTTCATGCCGCTGGTGCCGCAGGCCTCCAGAGGGCGGCGCGGGTTGTTGAGCCATATGTCGCAGCCCTGGACCAGGTAGCGGGCGACCTGCATGTCATAGTCTTCCAGAAAGACCATGGATGCGCGGCTCTCCGAAGACTGGCAAAGGCTGACGAGCTCCTGAATGATTTTCTTGCCCTCGTTGTCCCGGGGGTGCGCCTTGCCGGCAAAGATGAACTGTACCGGGCGGGCGGGGTCCGTGACGAGGCGTTTTAAGCGGTCATCGTCTTTTAAAAGCAGGTAGGCGCGCTTGTAGGACGCGAAGCGGCGGGCGAAGCCGATGGTCAGCGCTTCGGGATTCAGAACATTGTCCGCGATTTCGAGCTCCCAGCTACGGCCGCCCCGGGACATGATCTGCTGCTGCAGGCGGCGGCGCACGAAATCGACCAGGCGCTCCCGCAGGCGTTCGTGGGTACGCCAGAGCTCAATGTCCGGGATGGAACCAAATTTTTCGCCGACTCTCTCGCAGTCCGGGTCTTCACGCCATGACTGACCCAGGAAACGGTCGTAAAGGACCGACATTTCAGGAGCCACCCAGGTCGGGAAATGGATGCCGTTGGTGACCCAGGTGATGGGCACGTCCTCTTCGGGATACTGGGGCCAGACATTGGCCCACATTTTGCGCGAAACCTTGCCGTGCAGCCGGCTGACGCCATTGTTGAACCGCGACAGGCGCAGGGCCAGTATGGTCATGCAGAAGTGCTCAGCCTCATTGCGCGTGTTCTCCCGGCCCAGGGCCAGGAAAACCTTCCAGGAAAGTCCCAGGTCCGCAGAATATTCCTCGAAGTATTTGGCCATCAGGTCCGGGGAGAAGCGATCGTTGCCAGCCGGAACAGGAGTGTGCGTGGTGAAGACGGAGCTCTGGGCGACCAGTTCCAGGGCCGCCTCGAAGGACAGGTGGCTGTCTTGCATGAGCACACGGATTCTTTCCAGGCCGGCAAAAGCCGAGTGGCCTTCGTTCATGTGGATGACCCGGGGGGAGAGCCCCATGGCCTCAAGGGCCTTGATGCCGCCGATGCCGAGCAGGTATTCCTGCATGAGCCGCATCTCCAGGTCACCACCATAGAGTTGGGAGGTCAGCTCCCGGCGTTCCGGAGTGTTGTCGGCGATATTGGTGTCCATCAGGAAAAGAGGCACGCGCCCCACGTCGGCCCGCCAGACGCGGAAATAGAGGGGCCGTCCCTGCATCTGGAACCGCACTTTCAGAGGCAGCCCTTCTTCGTCCAGCACCTCAGTGAGGGGCATCTGCTCGAAGTCGTTGGCTTGATAGCGTTCCTGCTGCCAGCCGTCGTGGGTCAGGTACTGGCGGAAAAATCCGCGCTGATAGCACAGACCGATCCCGACCAGGGGGATGTTCAGGTCGCTGGCGGATTTGAGATGGTCCCCGGCCAGCACGCCAAGCCCTCCCGAATACACGGGCAGGCATTGGGCGATGCCGTATTCGGCGCTGAAATAGGCGACCACCGGTCCGCTCTCAAGAGCGTCGAGGCCGGTCATGGGGCTGCGCTTGGAGAGGTATTTTTCGAAACCCGCCGCAATGGTTGACAGACGGTCCAGAAAGAATTCATCCTCACCCAGTTCTTCCAGGGTGTTCTGAGGCAGATGGTTCAGGAACCAGATCGGATTGTGTTCGCTTTTTTCCCATAGTTCGCGGTCTATCTGGGCAAAAAGCTCCTCGATTTCATGTTGCCATGAAAAATAGAGATTGCTGGCCAGCGTCCTGAGCGGCAGAAGTTTTTCCGGAAGCTTGGGCACAACTGTATAAACATGCAATGGTTGCATAAATCCCCCTTTCATAAATTTGTAACGCATCCCTGCATGCGTGCTTGATTCACAAGTTAGCATGCCCAGGAGAAGAAATGAATCCCTGTTCCGGAACTGTCACCATACCGGTCAAGGTCCGTTTTTTATCGGAAACGTGTCCGCCGGAGAAATTCAACTATGCCACTCCGGGGTCGGCAGGTATTGATCTGCGGGCTTGTATGGAGGAAGCGGAGGTTTTAATCCCCCCTGGGGGGCGGTATCGCTTTCCTACCGGCATCGCCGTGGAATGCACGATGCCGGGAGTTGCCGGTTTTGTCTATTCCCGAAGCGGCCTGGGAACCAAGGACGGGCTGGTGGTCAGCCAGGGGGTCGGTGTCATCGACCCGGACTATCGCGGCGAGATTCTGGTCAGCCTTCTGAATACTTCGGACCAAACCCGCACCGTGACCCGGGGCCAACGCATCGCCCAACTCGTTTTTCAGCCCGTTGTGCGCGCCAAGATCCTTCCGCAGGACAGCCTTTCGGACACCGCTCGCGGCGCCGGAGGATTCGGGCATACCGGCACAATCTGAGTCAACTCATTTGCGAGGAGAATTTCATGAACAGCGAAGATATAAAACAAGGCGAAGCCTCGGCTCTGTGCCGGACCTATGCGCGTTACCCCCTGGCCGTCAGCCGGGCCGAAGGAACGAGGCTCTTCACGCCCGAAGGCCGGGTCTATACCGACCTCCTGGCCGGCATCGCGGTCTGCAATCTGGGACACTCCCATCCTGAGCTGGTGGAGGTCATCTGCGCCCAGGCAGGCAAGCTCATCCACGTCTCCAATCTTTTTTACCAGGAAGAGCAGGTCGCGCTGGCCAACAGGTTGCTCGGCACCTCGCATCTGGGGCGGGTCTTTTTCTGCAACTCCGGAGCCGAGGCCAACGAGGGCGCCATCAAGCTGGCCCGGCGCTACATGCGCGAAGGGCGGGGCGAGGAGCGTTTCGAAATCATCACCTTGAGCGGGTCCTTCCATGGCCGGACCCTGGCCACGCTGACGGCCACGGGCCAGGACAAGATCAAGATCGGGTTCGGGCCTCTGCCGCAAGGCTTTATAACCGTGCCCTTTGCCGATCTGGCAGCCATGGAGGCCGCCATGACCGAGCGCACCGCAGCCGTGCTGATCGAGATGATCCAGGGCGAGGGCGGAGTGAAGCCCTTGCCGGAGGATTATGCCCGGGGACTGGCCGCGCTTTGTGCCGAGAAAGGTGTGCTGCTGATCGTTGACGAGATTCAGACCGGCGTGGGCCGGACCGGAAAATTCTGGGCGCATCAGCATTTGGGCCTTACGCCCGACATCGTCACCGTGGCCAAGGGCCTGGCCGGAGGCCTGCCCATGGGCGCGGTCATGTGCACAGAAGAGGTCTCGAAAGGCTTTCCTCCGGGCAGCCATGGCACAACCTTCGGAGGCAACGCCCTCATTTCCGCCGTGGCGGACAAGGTCATCGAGATCATTGAACGCGACGATCTCTGCGGCCGGGCGGCACGCCTGGGCGATTGGCTGCGCGGTCGATTGGAGGGAATCAAATCCCGACTGCCGGAGAAGATCGCCGAGGTTCGGGTGCATGGCCTGATGGTCGGCATTGAGCTGACGCATCCCGGTGCCGAGGTTTGGAAGGCGCTGCTGGAGCAGGGTTTTGTCCTGAACCTGACCCAGGACACGGTGCTGCGCCTGCTGCCTCCGCTGGTCATCACAGAGGAGGAGTTGGAGTCCTTTTGCCAGGCTCTGGAATCCATTTTGGCCGGAAACTAGCCAATAAGGTCACTTGCGTGTCCCTCTCGAATACGTAAGGGGCCGGTTTTCAATATCGAATTCTAACGGGCACGTCCCGATATCAGGTTTAATATGCCAAACAAACTCGTTCGCCTTGCTCTTTCTTTTGCCCCGGAAAACGAGGATCTCGTCACCGGCCTCTTGTTTCTGCACACTCCCTGGGGTTGGGAAGACGGTGGGCTTAAAGACGGCCTGCGTCGCCTGACCGTGCATTTCGACCGTCCGGAACAGTCCGCCGAAACCGAGGCCGCGCTGCAGGCCGCCTGCCCGGAAATGATCCTGGAGAGCGCAAGCGTGGACAATGCGGACTGGACCAGCGCCTGGAAGAAATACTTCACGCCCATTCCCATCGGGTCGCGATTCGTGGTCCTGCCGGCCTGGCTCAAGGATGAGCCCTGCACGGCCCAGCCCATCCTGATCGAGCCCAAGATGGCCTTCGGGACAGGACATCATCAGACCACGGCCCTGTGCCTGGAGGCCCTGGACCGTTTGGCGACGGAAGGGGTTCTTGCGCCGGGGCAATCCTTTCTCGATCTGGGTACGGGGTCGGGAATCCTGGGCATCGCCGCCGTCAAGCTTGGACTCGTCGGCCAGGGGCTCGACATCGACCCCGTGGCCATCGACAACGCGCACGAAAACGCGGCCCTGAACGCCGTGGCGGGTGCTTTCAAACCGGCCACGGGGAGCATCACGGATATCCCTGGGGGGCAGCATTTTGATTGCATCCTGGCCAATATTCTGGCCAATCCTCTGGTCGACATGGCCGAAGACATCTGCGGCCGCCTGGCCAGGCCGGGGGTACTGATCCTGTCCGGCATCCTGCGTGAACAGGCGGATCGCGTCGTGCAGGCCTACACCGGACAGGGACTTACGGCTCCGCAGGTTTCATACTCCGGGGAATGGACGCTGCTCGTTTTTCGGACATGAACCGGCAAACCACGCTTCTTGACTACTACCAGGCGATGCTGGCCGCGTTGGGCCCAAGCCGGTGGTGGCCGGGGCGAACGCCGTTTGAGATCGCGCTGGGTGCCATTTTGACCCAGAACACGGCCTGGACCAACGTGGAAAAGGCGATGCACGCCCTGCGCGAGTCCGGATTGCTTGATCCTCGGGAGATTGCCCGGTTGACCGATGAGGAGCTGGCGACATTCATCCGGCCGGCCGGGGCGTACCGGGTCAAAGCGGTGCGGGTGCGCAATTTTCTGCATTTCCTGCACAGAACCTGCGATCTTAATATGGATGGATTGCGGGGCGAGACGGTAGAGAAGCTGCGTCCGGCCCTGCTTGAGGTTTCCGGCATCGGTCCTGAAACGGCCGATTCCATCCTGCTCTACGCCCTTGGGCTACCGTCCTTTGTGGTCGACGCCTACACTCGTCGCATCCTGAGCCGGCACGGGCTTGTGCCCGAAGACATCGGATACGGGGAACTGCGGGAATTCTTCATGGACGTCTTGCCGCCGGACACGGCGTTATATAATGAATACCACGCCCTCATCGTGCGCACGGGCAAGAATTGGTGCGCAAAGAGGGAGGGAAAATGTGCCAGCTGTCCCCTGGCCGTCTTTCTGGAAGAGTTCAGCCCCTTGACCTGCACTGGAAAAAGCATCATCCCTCACCCATGAATCGTCCGTCATCCCGCCCCACGTTGCGCTTTTTAGCGATCATCCTGTTGCTCCTGGGCGGCATTGTAATCATGGCCTCGCCCGGCCTTGCTTCTCTTGAAGAAGAGATGGCCGCCAAGAACAAGCAGCTGGCCGAGCGGAAAAAAAACATCCAGAGCCTGACCGCTCAAGAACGCAGCCTGCACAAGGATCTGGCCAAACTCGAAAGTTCGGTCAAGCAGGCGGCCACATCTCTGGAGAAGCTCGAAGACGAGCTGGCCGCGCTCAAAAAAGAACAGTCCGAAGGCGCGAAGCGCCTAGATGAGTTGTTAGCGGAGCGGGAAAAGACCACGGGCCGCCTGCAGGAATTGATGCAGACTCTGTGGCCCATCTATCTGACGGCCAAGGAAGAAGGTTTTGCCTCGGTGGAGCAGTGGGGCGAAGCCAACCGCCGGGAAGCGTGGCTGACGGCCCTGTATCGCGAGGCCCAGTTCTTGCGGGAGGATATCGAGCGACAGAGCCAGATCATGGCCGACCAGCAGTCTGTTCTGGACCAGAACGCGGCCCAGGCCGAAGCCAAACTGGACAAGATCAAGGCTTCCAGGGCCGAGCTTGAAAAAAAGAGGACGCAGTTCGAACGCCAGATTGCACAGGTGCGGATCAAGAAGAAGGAGAGCGAGAAGGAAATCCAGGGTCTAATGGGTTCCATCGCCGGGCTGCGCCACAAGATCAGCCTGCAATCCTCCAAGAAGATTTCAAAGCTGCAGGGCAAGCTGGCCTGGCCAGCCACGGGCAAGCGGGTCGTTTCGTATGCGCCTGATGGAAATCCGCCCAGTAATGGGATAGGACTGTCCCTGTCTGCGGGCACGCCGGTGCGCAGCGTCTCCTGGGGTAAGGTCGTGCACAACGACCAGTTGCGCGGGTTCGGGCAAGTGGTCATTGTTTTTCATGGCGAGGATTATTATTCGCTGTATGCCTTTTTGTCCGAAGCCCCCATTCCGGTGGGCCGGGAGGTGGAGCGCGGACAGCAGATTGGTGTATGCGGATTCTACCCTGCGGCCAAGGGCGAAGGCCTCTATTTCGAATTGCGTTACAGGCAAAAAGTCATTAATCCTTTAAAATGGTTACAGTCGGGGTGAAAAGTGGGTTCGCATTTTTTCGGACTGGACTGCACCACGGTATCCGCTTTTAAGTGATTCCAACAATTTCTCGCCATTCCCTCAGGGAGGATATCATGCGTTTCAGCCATTTTCTTGGCACGATGATTCTTCTGGTCGGCCTCTGCGGCACGCCCTCGTCCAGCCAGGCTAAGGATACCGATCATTATCAGGCCTTGAAGCAGTTCAGCCAGGTTCTGGATCTGATCGAAAAAAATTATGTTCAAGAGGTCGACCGTACGGATCTGATCCACGGGGCCATCGAAGGGATGCTCAATTCCATTGATCCGCATTCCGCATATATTAATCTTGAAAAATTCAAGATGATGCAGGAAGAATTTCAGGGTGAATTCGGAGGGATCGGCATCCAGATCGGAGTCCGCGACAAGCGCCTGACCGTGATCGCCCCCATTGAAGACACGCCTGCCGACAAGGCGGGCCTCAAGGCCGGAGACATCATTCTCGAGATCAACGGCGAATCGGCGCTGGACGTATCCCTTGAGGACGCGGTGTCCAAGATTCGCGGCCCCAAGGGAGAGGCCGTGGAATTGACCATCCTGCATAAGGACTCCCAGGCTCCGGAAAAAGTGACCATCGTGCGCGGCACAATTCCGTTGGTCAGCGTCAAGATGAAGGAGCTCGAGCCCGGCTATGTGCATCTGCGGCTGACCGATTTCAAGGCCAACACCACAGAGGACATGCACCGCAAACTGCAAGAATACACGGCCAAGCAGGAACTCAAAGGCGTTGTCCTGGACCTGCGCAATAACCCCGGCGGGCTTCTCAATCAGGCCATTTCCGTGACCGATACCTTTTTGCGCGATGGACTCATCGTCTACACCCAGGGGCGTGACCCCAAAAGCAGAAAGGACGAGATGGCTTCCCGGCAATCGACGGACGTGACCTGCCCGGTCGTCGTGCTTATCAATTCCGGCTCGGCCTCGGCCTCGGAAATCGTGGCCGGAGCTTTGCAAGACCGCAAGCGGGGCATTCTGATCGGGGAGCGCACTTTCGGCAAGGGCTCCGTGCAGACCATAATGCCTCTGTCCGACGGTTCGGCAGTCAAGCTGACCATCGCGCTTTACTACACGCCAAACGGCAGATCCATCCAGGCTTCGGGCATCGATCCCGACGTGGAACTCCCCTTTGTGCCCGTGGCCGAGGATGCCACTCCGCCGCGCGATTTCCGGGAGGCGAACCTGTCCAAACACCTGATCAATCCCAATGGGGAGGTGGAACTGGGTCCGGAAGAGCGTGAAGCAAAGGACGCATTGGCCCAGGACAACCAGCTGCGCATTGGCCTTAGCATGGTCAAGTCCCTGCCGCGTTTCATGCAGCTCACCAACTGATTCTCATTATATTGCGGGGCGGCTTCTGCCGTCCCGCGTCTTTTTCTCATCCATGCCCCCTAAAAAAAGAAAAAAGAAGAAGCCCGCGACCAAGGGGTCCGGTTTTTCGCTGTTCAAATCCCTGTTCTGGATTTGCGTCGTCCTTTTGACCGGCCTGACTCTTTTTGTGGTCATGCATCTGCCCCTCAGAAACGCTCCGCGCACGTCAGGGACAGTTCAACCGCAGGCCGTGCACAAGACTTTCGAAAAACCCGCTATCCAGACCCAAAAGAAGCCACGGTCGGAGCAGGCACCCGTCAGGGATGACTCGGTTCAGAAGGAACAGCCGCAGGTATACGAAGCCGAGGTCGACGACTTTGACGCCAAGGTCCGCAGCGTCGACCTGGCCATCCTCATGGGGCTGGCCGCCCAGGGCGAATCCGAGAGGCTCATGCGGCACCGGGCCGTGGAAGTCAGGCGTCATCACGGTCAGGAATTTTATTATCAAAATCTGACCATCAATCTGGGTCACGAAGTTTTTCCCTTTCTTGCCGAGCTCAAGAAGAATCTGGATCAACTGGGGCCCCAGTTCAGCCTGCAGGCCGTTGACGACAATCCGCGTGATCTGGAGATCTCCGTCCTGGGCGAGCCGACCCACCACATCTTTCTGCCGCTTGCCCTGGTTCCCGAGCCTGAGCCTGAGCCCGAGACGCAGGTGGTGAGAGCCTCAAGACTTGTTATCATCATCGACGATCTGGGCGAGAGCATGGCGGTGGCCAAACGGTTGGCCGCCCTGCCTTTTGCGGTCAGTTTCTCAGTTCTGCCATACAACACCAAGGCGCGTCAGGTGGCAAACCTGGCGCGACAGGAAGATCTCGAGTTGTTGCTGCATCTCCCTAGCGAGCCGGAAGGCTATCCCAGGTCGGCCAATTCCGGTCCCGGCACCTTGCGTGTCAATATGTCTCCGGCCGTTCTGGAGCGGGCGCTGGTCGATAATCTGGCACGTCTGCCGGACGTGGATGGGGTCAATAATCACATGGGCTCGCGTTTGACTCAGGACAAAAAAGCCATGACCGTTATACTTGGCCATCTGCAAGGGCAGGGAAAGTTTTTTGTGGATAGCCTGACCACGCCTAAAAGCTGCGTGCGTGACGTGAGCAAAACTTTGGGCATGCGCTATTACAGAAGGCATATTTTTCTCGACAATACGGCCAAGGAGCATGCAGTCCTGCTGCAGCTCAAAAAAGCCGAAAGCTTGGCCAAGCGCACCGGTCTGGCAGTGGTTATTGGTCACCCCTATCCCGCGACGCTGTCTGCGCTGGAGTCATGGGCAAAGACTCGCGATACGAACGTGGTGATCTGCAAGATACAAGATATTTGACAAAAACCTGCTTTTTCTCCAAGGAATGGATCCTGTACAGAGTGATCTATTTCAGCTCAACAGCAGGAGCCAAAGATGGAGCCGCTTACGCCTTCTTCATGCATAAACGTCCTCCTTGGAATTTCCAGGGGACTTACGCATCGGACCAGCATTCAAAAAACGCTGGAAGAAATCTGCATCCATGTGGAGAGTTTTTTTTCTCCCAGGCATTTAGCATTTTTGCTTGTGGATCCGGACACCGGCGACCTGACTTTTAATCATGTAGTGGGTGAAAAGAGCGATTTGGTCAGCGGCAAGAAGTTGCGAAAGGGTACGGGGCTGGCCGGATGGGTCGCCGAGACCCAGGAAGCCTTGCTGATCGAAGACACAGCGCACGATCCGCGTTTCGCGACCCAATTTTTGACGGCCAAGACCAAGGGGTGCTCAACGGTCATGGCCGTGCCGCTCAAAAGCGGGGATTTGGTCTACGGAGTCCTGGAGATCATTGATACCCGGCACGGGGAACCGTATACAAAGAAGGATCTGGCGGATTTCGCAGCCATCGCGGAGGTCACGGCCGTGGCCCTGGAGCGGGCATACTATTATCAGGCCATGAGGCGCATGGCTGAAACGGATCAGCTTACCGGGTTGCCGAACAAGCGGACTTTCGACCGCTACATGGAACGTGAGATCGAGGTCTGCAAGCGATACGGCACTCCGTCGAGCGTGGTGCTGCTTACGATCGAGAATCTGCGCAGGCTCAACGAGGAATATGGGCCGTCGAGCGTGGACCAGATCTTTCAGATGCTCGCGGTGGTCCTGGTTGATGAAGTGCGCAAAGTCGACGTGGTATGCCGCATCGCCTCGAATAGGTTTGCGGTGATCATGCCCAATACGGCCAGACCGGCCGCTCTTGATGTCAGCCAGCGCATCAACACCAAGATCGCCCAGCAAAGCGCGACCAGGCAGATGCCCTATTTTTCCGTAATTCTTGATGTCGTGTCCGGCATTCAGGATGATGTCACTCCGCTGCTTGGGATTTGTAACACAAGCAAGACCACACCCCAAGGCTTTCGCAAATTTCGCAACGTGGCCGCAAATCTTGTGCTGCTCCTCAACGAGGAAAAGCAGGCCATGGAGCGGAGGCAGTATTACCGCAAGAATGTGCAGCTGGCAGGGCAGTTCGAGAATCCGGACACGGGCGAGGCTGGTGATTTTCTGCTTGATAATATTTCTTTGAATGGGGTCGGTTTCACCACGCTGCTCTCCCACCGCCTGGTTCGGGGGGCGCTGATCAAGGTGCGTTTTCGTCTGGACGACTCGCGACGTACGGAAGTCACCCGCCTGGTCCGTGTCAAATATCTGAGCGACAGGTATGTCGGATGCCAGTTCGCGGACCAGAAAAGCTACGACAGTGATCTTGGTTTTTATCTGATGCGCTGATTGCTTACGTTTTGAGATTTACGAAAAGCGGGCCCGGAGTCCGCTTTTTTTGATCCTTTCGAGGCGGTGCGTGTCCGGATTCGGTCCGGAGTCCGTCTGTTCGGCGCCGCAGGTGTTGACATCTGTTTTGTCGGGATTACAATTCTGCCTATTCAAACTATAGGAGGCATCTATGTTTACTCTCCAACCGGCGGCAAAGGCGCAGCTGGATGAGCATTTTGGTGGCAAGGACAAGGAACCCATTCGTATATACTTGGCTTCCGGCTGCGGTGGAGCCCGGCTCGGGTTGGCCCTGGATGAGAAGAAAGACAACGATCAGATTTTCGACGTGGACGGATATTCCTTCCTGGTCGAGGGGGCCCTGTTCGAGCAGGCCAAACCCATGACGGTTATCTTTGACCAGAACATGGGTTTTACCGTGGAATCAAGCATGGTCTTTCCCGAGGCCGCGGGCGGCGGTTGCTCCTCCTGCGGATGCGGTGGAAGCTGCGGCTGATAGGCGACACGGTCAAACGCGAAAAGGGCGGCTTCGGCTGCCCTTTTCGCTTTCGGAACATCAACATTTTCGCTATCTAGTCCCCCATGTTCATCACACCCCGCGTACATATCGAAGACGAGGACATCCGGCTCGAATTTATCCGCGCCTCTGGTCCCGGTGGCCAGAATGTGAACAAAGTCTCCACGGCTGTTCGGCTGCGCGTCCGCCTGGATGCTATTCACGGCCTGGACGAGGACGGGCTTACCCGTCTTGAGGCGCTGGCCGGCAGGCGGCTCACCGTGGAGAAAGAGCTGGTCATTCGGGCCGAGTCCCATCGCACCCAGGAGGGCAACCGCAAGGCAGCCCTGGAACGTCTGGCGCATCTGGTGGCCCAGGCCGCCGTGCGCCCCAAACCCCGCCGGGCCACCAAGCCCACCCGGGCCTCCAAGGAAAGGCGCCTTGCCTCCAAAGCCAAGCAGTCGCGCCTCAAGAATCTGCGCCGGAGCGCAGAGGATTAGCTTTTTTTTCTTCGACGTTTCCCCCTCTCCTGCAGCGCAGGTTTTCCGCACCCAGCCGGGCCTGGACATAAAGTCCAAGGGCCCGAACGGCCCGGTCCGCGTCCCTGAAGACGGGCATGCCCCGTTCACGCAGCATGGCCGCGAAGGGATTGTACATCTCGCCGCCGTCGACCACCGCTACGATGGGTTTGGGGCTGTGCCGCGCGATGGAGCCGATGCGCTCGGCGATGTTCTGGCTCGCGTCCATGTCCAGTGAAGACAGGGACGGAGTGAGCGGGATCATGCCTATAACGGCCAGATCCACGCCTGGGTCCGCCGCCAGCGCTTCCACGACCTCCGTGAACAGCCCGTCAGTGGCTGCCGGGTTCATGTCCAGCGGGTTCTTGACCTCGACCAGTCGCTCGAGTCCGCAGGCCTCCAGCGCCTTGCCGATGCGTTGCCTAGTCGCAGGACGGAATGTGGCCATGCGCAGCTCGAAGTCGTCAGCCGTGATATTGTCGGCCATGCCGACCGCCTCGTATCCGGCCGTGGAAACGGCGGCCATGCGGTTCCCGGCAATGGTTTTGCCATGCAGGCCCTTGGCCAGCATGTAGAGTTCCGTGAATTGGTTGAAGGATCTGGCGACCATGGCTCCGGCCTGGGTCAGGCAGGATTCGCAGACCGTGTAGTCGCCCGCCAGGGAGGCCGTGTGGCTCGACGTGGCAGTCTTGCCCTCGGGCGTGCGGCCGGCTTTGTAGAAGATGATTTCCTTGCCGGCCAGGACCGCCTGCCGCACGGCGCGGGTAAAGTGCACGCCGTCGAGGTCGTTGAATCCTTCGCAGTAGACGCCGACCACGTCCGTGTCCGGATGCGTTTTGAAGTAGGCCATGAAGTCGCCCAGGGTCAGGTCGTTCTGGTTGCCGATGGAGATGAGATAGGCCGGGTCCAGCTCCGGGGTGCGACTCATGCGTGTGGCCATGAACGCTCCGGACTGGCTGATGAAAGCGGAGTTGCGATGGTGCTGCCCCCGGCCCTTGGGCAGTTTTTTTTCGGGGATGAACCAGGTGTCGTAGTTCCCGGGATGCGAAATGACGCCCATGGAATTGCCGCCCAGGAAGACCGGGCCGTCGCCTTGACTGTGACCTTCGTTCATCAAGGCCATGATTTTTTCAGCCATGGCCTTGCTGTCCTGCGTTTCGCCCAGGCCGCCCGGGATGAGCAGCACGGACGCAGCCTTTTTGCTGCGCATGATCTCCTCGATCAACCCCGGCAGATTTTCGGCCGCCACAGCCACCACGAAGAGGTCCACCGGCTCCTCCAGGAGGGACAGTCCGCGCACGCACGCCACGCCGTCGACTTCCATGGCGGACGGGTGAATGACCGTAATCCTGTCGGCCGGAAAGCCGTGGGCCAGGATGTTTTGCAGGATGACGCGTCCAAAGTTCTGGCGGGATGTGGACACTCCGATCAGGCCGATGCGGCCCGGATGCAGCAGGGTGTGGATCTTTTCCACGGGCCGGGGAGCGACGAGTGCCTTTTGCGGCAGCGAAAAGCGGCACATGCCGTCAAGCGGCACCATCATGAAGTCCGAAAAGGCGAAGGGGTTGATTTCGAGTTCTTCGATGACGAATGGGGCGTCGGCGCAGGTGGGAGAGAAGTGGTTGCCGACCTGGATGAAGGCCGAGAAGCATTCGATCAGCTGTTCATCGGCAACCACGCGTTTCTGGCCGCGCGTTTTTCCGGCCAGGACCTTGTAGGCCACGGTGCGCCTAAAGAGTTCAAAAAAGGACTCGCCGTCGTTGAGTTCGGTGGAGGCCGAGACGATGCTGCGGTTCTTGCGGAAATTGTCGGCCAAAAGCTCCGTGTCCGTGCCGCCCACTCCGGCGGTCAGGATCATGCCGAACTCGCGTGTGGCGCGCAGCCCGACAATGAGTTCGTTCCCAAACGAAGTGGTGTCCGGCGGAATGAACTGCACCAGGAGCACGCCCTGAATATCCTGGGAGATGGCTGAGACCAGAGCGTCGCCGGTCAGGCCCTGGTAATGCGCAGGCGCGTGGGCGGGGCGGCGCTCGATGCGGTCGGCGTAGTTCTCTGCGACCTCGTACATCATGCGCCGCCAGGTGGAGCGGATCTTGTCCGGATGCTTGGGGATGATGCGCACGCCGCCGACATCGCTCTTGTGCACGATGTAGGGCGAAACAATCTTGAGCACGACCCTGTCTCCGGGCAGGGCACTGAGTTCCTCGTCTCCGGGCCGTGTTCCGGCCAGGAGCAGGAGGCTGCGCGGCGGTGTCTCGGAGCCCAGATTTCGCAGCAGGCTGTACACCTCATGCTCGTAGAGGAGGTCTCGCCCCTTGCTTTGGGCCTCTGCAAAAATCTGGGTCATGGCCGTGAAATCAATATGGGTGGCAACTTTGGTGCTCATGGGTGCTCCGAAACATGGATTTTCGTCAGCGTAGCGCAGGGGAGGGCGGCAGGACAAGAAAAGGTTCACGCGCGTGTACGGGCGGGTCTGGGACCAGCCGAGGAGTTGCATCGGTAAAAGCTGGACATTTTCGTTAAACGCGGCATGTTGTCTTCCATGAATTCCAAACTACGACTTTACGCTTATTCCATCCCCTGGAACATCTTCCTTTTGACCGTGGGCAGTTTTTTTGTTGCCATGTCCATCAAAACCGTGGCTGTGCCGCATGGTTTCGTGACTGGCGGCGTGTCGGGCATTGCCCTGCTGATCTACTATTTTTCGGATGTTCTGACTCCGGGGCTGTGGCTTTTCGTCCTGAATATTCCCATCGCCGTGATCGGTTGGCTCATGATCAGTGGCAGATTCGTGCTGTACACGGCCTACGGCATGTGTGCCATCACCACCTTTATGGAGATCATCACCTTTACCCTCCCCGTGCACGATAACCTGCTGGCAGCCATTGCCGGTGGGGCTTTGCTCGGAGCGGGGGCAGGAATCAGCATGCGCTCCCTGGGTTCTTCCGGCGGCCTGGACATCCTCGGCATCTTCTTGCACCAGCGCTACGGGTTTCGCATCGGCCAGGTCAGCTTTGTGTTCAATGCGGCCCTGTTCACGGTCAGCTTCACGCTGCTGAACACGGACATGGTGCTCTATTCCCTGATAATGGTTTTCGTGACCAGCCAGATCATGGATTATGTCCTCAGCATGTTCAACCAGCGCAAGCTTGTGTTCATCGTCTCCGATCATGCCCAGATCATCTCGGATGCGATCATCAAGGAGGCCAACCGGGGTGTGACCCTGCTGGAAGGGCGCGGCGGATACACCGGTCAGCCCAAGCAGGTGGTCATGACCGTGGTCAACAATGTGCAACAGAAGAAGCTTGAGGAATTGATTTTCACTCTGGACCCTGAAGCTTTCGTCATTTTTGAGAACACGTTCAACGTCATCGGCAAGGGCTTTTCGCGGCGCAAGGTGTATTGAGCGCAGAGAGGCGTCAGGCGGGACTATCGCGGCAAGCGGGTGCCTGACGTTTTTTTTTGAACATCAACGCATGGACTAAAGAGCATGAACAGAATTCTGCGCGGTTTGGTTCTCTGGATGTGGATGGCAGTTTTCATCTCACTCCTGAGCGGCTGCGCGGGCAAGCCCCAGACTGACCTCAAGCCTGACTCCGGGCCTGCGGGAGTGGAGACGGAGGAGGTGCCGCTGCGCGCGGATCCGCTTTCTGAAATTGTCCTCGACGTGCCGCAGCGGGCCTGTCAGGCCGTGCAGGTATCGGATCATCCGCTGCTGGCCCCGGCCGTGCAGGTCGCCATGCATGAGCGCGCTCTGGAGCGTTTTTTTGCGCCGTGGAAGCAGACCCGCGCATCATTGTCCGCGCAAGACATTTCCTGGGGCGTGCGCAGTCTTGGTTCCAAACAGGGCTATGCCGAAAATCTGCAGCCGTATCCGCAGGACAGGTGGGTGCATGTCCTGGCCTTGCAAGACCTACCCACCTATCCGTCTTTAAGCGCTGCGGCCATTACCGTGCGCAACACTGCCTTGCGGGTGCTGCCCTCGAATCGTCCGTTTTTTCTGGATCCGGCGAAGCCCGGCGAAGGCTTCCCTTTTGATTATTTCCAAAACACCGCCGTGTGGATGGGCACGCCTGTCTTCATCAGTCATGCGTCCCTGGACCGGGCCTGGTATTATGCAGAGACGGCCTTTGCCAGCGGGTGGGTGCGCAATGAGGATGTGGCGCTGACGGACAGGAATTTTTGCGCGCACTACGAATCGAAGGCCATGGTAGCTTTGCGTAAGGACGAGACCTCGCTTGTCGGGCAGGGCATGTTTCTGGGCCAGACCCATATCGGGGCCATCTTTCCCCTTGATTCTCGAAGCGGTCAGGGCCTCATGGTCAAGGTTCCGGTTCGGGACGCCGCCGGACGGGCGAAAATTGCCCTGGCCGAGCTTGGCTATCCGCAGGCATCGCGCATGCCTCTGCCGCTGACTTCGCGCTCCGTGGCGGAGGTGGCCGACGCCATGTCCGGACAGCTGTATGGGTGGGGAGGAATGTTCGAGAATCGGGACTGCTCTTCCAACATGCGCGACCTGTTCCTGCCGTTTGGCATCTGGCTGCCGCGCAATTCCTCGCATCAGGCGAAATATGGTGGAGAATTTATTTCTCTGGAGGGGATGGATGTGAAGTCCAAACTTCACGCCATCCGCACACAGGGGGTGCCGTTTGCCTCCCTTGTCTGGTTGCCGGGCCATATCGGGCTTTATCTCGGCACTGACGGGCGGGACCAACCGCTCCTCCTGCATAATCTTTGGGGCGTGCGCACAGCGCTGCCTGATGGGAGCGAAGGGCGGGCCGTGGTCGGCCGCCTCGTCATCTCGACCCTGCGACCGGGGGAGGAGCGGGACGATGTGGGCCGGGACGACTTCCTGGAAAAGGTTCGTGGATTGACCTTGATCGGCGCAAAGGCCCCCGTACTCGAAAAATAGATTCGTTTTTTTCTGCGTTTTTCCGGATTCGCAGTGCTGGGGCCATGGCAGATTTTACGGGCGGTGGGGTATGAGTTACGCAAAATTGATACAAGCCTCGAAAAAAAGCAGGCTTGAATCAAGGCTTGTCAAAGTGCTACTTGTGAAAAATGGGTCATTGCCGGGGTGTGTTTTCATTAACCACCATCTGCAGGTAGTGACAAAAAATCATATTGAATAACTATCAGCGGGGTCCGATTTCGGGTTTCGCGCCTTATCAGCGGGAGATGGCCATGACGGCAACAAAATCTGTGTTCAGTGTATGCGGCATGTGCACCGTGCGATGCCCTATCCAGGTGGATGTGCAGGACGGAAAATCCGTACGCATCCAAGGCAACGAATTTTCTCCGCTCAAAGGCGGACTGTGCGCCCGCGGAGCTGCGGGAATTGCCTTGGAACAGGATCCGGAAAAGCCCCAGACTCCGCTCATCCGAGTGGGTGAACGCGGCGAAGGCAAATGGCGGGCGGTGTCCTGGGAGGAAGCCCTGGATTACGTGGCGGACAAGCTCAAAGGCGTCATGGCCGAGCACGGCCCCCGCGCAGTGCTCTGGTCCGATCGGGGAGGACCGTTTCCTGATCTGTATCAGGCCTTCATGCGCGGCATCGGTTCCCCCAACTACTGCAATCACGACGCCTCCTGCGCACGCAACGTGCAGCACGGCGCCCAGTCCGTCATCGGCGTCGGCCGCAAGATGGTGGCTTATGACATGCGCAACGCCAAGCACATCATCCTCCAGACCCGCAACATCATGGAGGCCATCAACGTGGCCGAAGTCAACGCGGTTCTGGACGGCATCGCCGGCGGCGCCAAGCTGACGGTCATCGACATCCGCGGCACGGTCAGCGCGAGCAAGGCCGACAATTTCTTCCTCATCCGACCCGGCACGGACTACGCCTTCAATCTCGGCGTCATCCACGCGCTCATTTACGAAGGACTCTACGACAAGGAATTCGTAGAACAGTTCGTGGACGGGTTCGACCGCCTGGCGGAGTTCGTCAAGTCCTACACCCCGCAGTGGGCCGCCGCCGAAACCGGCGCCTCGGCCGAGGCCATCGTCGACCTGGCCCGCCAGCTGTCGGCTGCCGCACCGAGCGTGGTCTGGCATCCGGGCTGGATGGTGGCGCGCTACAACGATTCCTTTCAGGTCTGCCGCACGGCCTATATCATCAACGCCCTGCTCGGAGCCTTCGGCGCCAAGGGCGGACTGCCCTTCGTCAATACGGCCAAGGAAGTGGGACGCAAAGGTCTCAAGAAATTGATCGACCTCTTCCCCAAGCCTGAAGAGAAGCGCGCCGATGGCGTGGGCTGGAAGTATCCGCAGTTTGACGCCGGTCCGGGCCTCGTGAACCTTGCCTACGACGCTATCGTCACGGGTGAGCCATATCCCATCAAGGCCTATCTCTGCTTCCGCCACGATCCGCTCATGGCCATGCCGGACCCTGAGGCCCTGAAGAAGAAATGGGCCGGGCTCGACCTGCTGGTCAGCATCACCTTCTCGTGGTCCGACACGGCGTGGAACTCGGACGTGGTCCTGCCCCTGTCCACCTATCTGGCCAGGGAGAGCATCATCGCCGGCAAGTCCGGCCTCAAGCCGCAGTTCTTCGTCAGGCACAGGGTCCAGGAGCCGACCTTCGACTCCAAGGCCGACTGGGAAATCATCTCCGGCCTGGCCAAGCGTCTGGGCATCGATCCCCTGGCCTTCGACACCATCGAAGACCTCTGGAACTACCAGCTGCAGGACACGGGCGTGAGCATCGAGGATTTCAATGCCAAGGGCTTTGTGGAGCTGGCCGACAAGCCCCTGTACCGGCCCATGGCCGAGGTCAAGCTGCCCACGCCGTCGGGCAAGATCGAGATGACCAGCGGCAAGTGGGCCAAGGCCGGTCACGAGACCCTGCCCCCGTACGTTTCCCCGGCGCATCCGCCCAAGGGCATGTTCCGCATCGCCTTCGGCCGTGTCGGCGTGCACACCCAGGGCCACACCGTGAACAACCCTCTGTTGGCCGAACAGATGTCCGAGAACGTGGCCTGGATTCACACCAGCCGGGCAGCCGAGTTGGGCATTGCCGACGGCGACATGGTCGAGGTTGTCTCCGCCAAGGGCCAGAGCGGTCAGCTCAAGGCCTTCGTGACCGAGTGCGTCCATCCCGAGGCGCTGTTCATGGTGCACGGGTTTGGACACAAGCTGCCGGTTGAATCACGGGCCATCGGCAAGGGCGCGGCTGATCACGAACTCATGCCCGGCGGCCTTGAAAGCTGGGACAAGGGTGGCGGATGTCTCTCCATGCAGGAACATTTTGTCGGCGTGCGCAAAATCTAGGGGGCAGCGATGAGCAATTACAGAATGAAACTGGACAAGAAGCGTTGCATCCACTGCAAAGCCTGTGAAGTGCACTGCAAGGTCAAGAACAATAATCCCGTCGGAATCAAATACGCAGTGCACACTTCCGGCAAGCCGGAACTTAAAGATGGCAAGATTGTGATGAAAGCCTCTTTTCGCAGTTGCTATCATTGCGATGATCCAGCCTGCGTGGAGGCATGTCCTACTGAAGCCATGGTGCGCCGCGAATCGGATGGCCTGGTCTACGTGATCAAGGAGCTTTGTATCGGTTGTGAGTCATGCATTGCGGCATGTCCGTGGAATATTCCAGTGCTGCATGAGGATGAAAACGTTGTCGGGAAATGCGACTATTGTATGGATCGACTTGATGCAGGGTTGGAGCCTGCATGCGTAACGGCATGTACGACCCATGCTCTGTGTTTGGAACGTAAAAAATAGCGTATAATGCTTTGTCCGCACTAAAAATTCCCTGGATTGAGCTCAATCCAGGGAATTTTTAGCTTATATTGCAATTTTGTTACGAAGCATTCTTGAGCAGTAATCAAGGATCGACCACGAGCGACATCGACGAGAACGTCGGCCAGGCCTCGGTGGGCGTGCAGCAGGTCAACGAGAACGTGGCCCAAGCGGACTCGCTGGTGCGCGACATCGCCCGCGACGTGGGGCAGGTCCGCAGCGTTGCCGCCGATGTCACCTCCACGGCCAAGGCCGTGCACCAGAACGCGGAGAATCTGTCCGGACTGGCCGCCAGCCTCGATTCCATGGTCAGCAAGTTCAAGATCTAGGGGCGCGCGCCTTTGGCGCGCAACACAAGGAAATGAGAAGGAAGACCGCCCTGCAGGCGGCTTTCTTTATTAAGACCCAGGAGCCGAGAGTTAAAAATGGCCGCCGTCAAGAGGATGCCGACTTTTTTTAAGTGGTATTTTTATTCGAAATTTCGGAGGCGCATCATGTTGAACATCGGTTGCCATCTCTCCTCTTCAAAGGGTTTTCTGGCCATGGGCAGGACGGCACTTGAGATCGGCGCGAGCACGTTTCAGTTTTTCACCCGCAATCCGCGCGGTGGCAAGGCCAAGGACCTGGACCCGCTCGATGTGACCGCGTTTCTGGAGCTGGCCCGGGCGCACGGCCTGGGGCCGTTTCTGGCCCATGCGCCGTATACGCTCAATCCGTGTTCGGCAGACTCGAAGGTGAGGCGCTTCGCCCTGGAGGTCATGCGGGACGATCTGGCCCGCATGGAGAGTATTCCCGGCAACCTGTACACTTTCCATCCCGGCAGCCACGTGGGTCAGGGAATCGAGGCGGGCATCGCGCTCATCGTGGAGCAGCTTGGCACCGTCATGTGGCCGGACATGACCACCACCGTGTTGCTGGAGACCATGTCCGGCAAGGGCAGCGAAGTGGGCGGGTCTTTCGGGGAGTTGCGTGAGATCATGGACCGCGCGCACCTGCTGGATAAGCTCGGCGTCTGCCTGGACACCTGCCACGTTCATGATGCCGGGTACGATATCGTGCACGATCTTGAGGGGGTGCTGGGGGAGTTCGACCATGTCGTCGGCCTGGACCGTTTGCGTGCTATCCATCTCAACGACAGCTTGAACGAGAGGGGAAGTCGCAAGGACCGCCACGCCCGCATCGGGGAAGGGCGCATCGGCCTGGAGGCCCTGGCGCGCATCATCAATCATTCCCGCCTCAGGCATTTGCCGTTCTATCTGGAAACCCCCAATGAATTACCGGGATATGCCGCAGAGATAAGGCTCTTGCGGGGAAGGTGGAAGCCTTAGGCCGAGCTGGGCGCCGCTTTTGCGGCGTTGCAATCTTGATGAAATCATGGAATGGACAGGGAAAGTTTTTTCCGCCGCACGGATGCTGGCGCGTGGTCGCGACGTCCGGCCTTTGACACAAAGCAACGAGCAACCACCTGGGCATACGTTATGAATTCCGCCATTCCCGTTCTGATCGTCGACGATTATCCGACCATGCGTCACACCATCGCCGATGTCATACGAAAATTCGGTTTTTCCAAAATATCCTTCGCCGAGGACGGCCAGATGGCTTGGGAAATGCTCCAGGACCATCCCTTTGAACTCCTGCTCCTGGATTGGAGCATGCCGCGCATGACGGGCCTCGAACTGCTGCAGCGCATCCGCGCTTCAGAACGGGAGTTCGCTGACATTCCCGTCCTGGCCATCACCGCCGAAGCGGAGGAGCGAAGTATCATGGAGGCCGTCAGGAACGGCGTGACTGACTACATCGTAAAACCCTTCACTCCCGACACCCTCGAACGCAAGCTCAAGGGCGTCCTTGCCCGCCGCGCGAAAGAGCTCAGCCAGGCAGCCAAACGCTGACGGTCACGAGACCGTTTTTGCTCTCCATGGAAATGTCCCCGCCGTGGGCCCGTGCGATGAGCCTGGCCGAATAGGTCCCAAGACCGAGGCCGTGCGTCTTGCCGGAGGTGGCGTACTTCTCGAAGAACCTGTCCCCCAGTTCCGGCGGCACCTGGCCCCTGTTCACGACGTCGATGCGCACGCCTCCCTCGGCCAGCGGGTTCAGGGATACGTGGACCGTTTCCCTATGGGGAGAGGCGTCCAGGGCGTTGCTTACGAGGTTGCAGAGCATGGAGTGGCAGAGCAGTTCCTCGCCCTGGAAAGGGATATTTTTTTGGCCGCCGGGGAGCATCTGCAGTTCGATGCGGCGCATGGCGGCCGTCTCCGCAAAACCGGCCAGGACCTTGCGCGTCACGGCGGCCATGTCCATGTCTTCGGGCTTCAGTTCGTAACTGCCCCGCTCCATGCGGAAAAGGGTGGTGGAGAGGTTGATCATGGCCATGAGGGTGTATCCGGCGTCTTCAATGCGTCGGAGCATGTTCCGCTGGGCTTCTTCAAGGTTGTCGTCCATGAGCAGAAGCTGCGGCAGGGTGATAACCGTGGTCAGGGGGGACTTGAGGTCGTGGCGCATGATCCGCTCCACGTCCCCCTTGAGCCGGGCTGCCTCGCGCAGGGCGAGGTGGTTTGCGACCCGCGCCCTGACCACCCCCGGGTTGAAGGGCTTGGTGATGAAATCGATGGCCCCCAGCGCAAGGCCCGTGGTCTCGGCGGCGACGTCGTCGAGGGCGGTGATGAAGATGATCGGGATCTCGGCGGTCCTTTCATCGGACTTCAGCCTGCGGCAGACCTCGAAGCCGTCCATGCCGGGCATCACGACGTCGAGCAGGATGATGTCCGGCGGCGCGAAATCGGCGATTTCCAGCGCCCGCTGGCCGCTTGCGGCCGTGACGACGTCGTATTCTCCGCCGAGGAATTCGACCAGGATGTCGATATTCACCTCAGCGTCATCCACCACCAGAATCTTTGAACGCTTTTGGTCTGCCATGATTGTGCCTTGCGGCCGGAGCGGACCGCGCTGAAGGAAATCTGTTGTAACCTGTTATCCGGAAAACGAGGGGATGTCAGCCGGATAGGGGCTATGTCTGATTGGTTTGTGCTGAATTGGGCAGTGCCCCGCGGTCTTTCTCCTTGGGACCAGTGACCTGTGGGGCATACGTCCATCCACCGTCGTCGTGATAGACCATCAGCTTGGTCATGCCGCCGTCCACGGTGAAGTTCTGTCCGGTGATGAAGCTGTTTTTGGGATCGCACAGGAACATCACCATGTTGACGATGTCGGCGGGAGTACCGACGCGGCCTGCGGGGTGCTGGTCGGCGTCCGGGCCGTCGAACCGGGAACCGGTGGTGTCGATCCAGCCCGGGGAGATGCAGTTGACCCGTGCCCTCCCGGCCAGCGTGACGGCCATGGCGTGGGTCAGAGCCGTGATGCCGCCTTTTGCCGCTGTGTAGCTTTCCGTGTCGGCCTGGCTCATCAGGTGGCGGGTGGAAGAAATGTTCACGATGCTGGCCTGAGCGCTGAAATGGTCGAGAAACAGCTGGGTCAGCAGAAAGGGCGCTGTCACGCCGACACGCAGCACGTAATTGAAGTCTTCCCAGGAGCAGGTCCGAAGGCCTCCTCGCGTCAGGCAGGCGTTGTTGATCAGATAGTCAACGGCGCCGTGATCCGCGATGACCTGGGCCGCGAAAGCGCGCAGCACGCCCTCGTCGGCGATGTCCCCCACGAAATCAGTGTTCGGCAGCACGTCGATGGTGCGCACGTACACCCCACGCGCGGTAAAGGCGTCACAAACCGCCTTGCCAATGCCCTGCGCGCCGCCCGTGATGACAGCAACTTTCGGTTTGTCCGACATTGATTCCCCCTGCGATGACGATGGTGTTGACGCGTGACAACGGATGTTTTTTAAAAAAGCCATCCGTTGTCTTTATTGGTCTGCCACCCTTGAAAAGACTCGTCAAAAGAAGACAAAGGCTATGAATGACTTTATTTGCCGGAGGCAAACAAAAAAGCCGTCATCGCTGACGGCTTCGTTGTTTCGGCATTCAAGTAAACTTTTTGTTTTTTCAAGCGTTTAAGTGGTGGAGCTACGCGGGATCGAACCGCGGACCTCTTGAATGCCATTCAAGCGCTCTCCCAGCTGAGCTACAGCCCCACAACGCGAAGCCGCCTTTTGATATAAACGCCCGTGGCTGTCAACAGGAAAAATTGTCATACGCTGGAGTATGGCGTAATGGGTATGACCCTGATAGGGGGGCCTGACAAAACCGGCTTTATGGGCTTTCTGGTAAAAGTGATCTGGAGGGGAAAAGCGGCCGGGGCGGGCTTTTTTTCTGTTCTCGGAATTTGGCCTGTCGCAACCTTAGCGGAGAAATTTTTGATGCGATTTTTTTTGAAGATAGTTGTGTTTACGTTTTTTTGCATTTTGGGGCCGGGGGTGCTCTTGGCGGCCGAGAAAGCCGGCGGGCAATGGGACATCGACATGGAGCATTCTTCCGTAGGATTTAGGGTTCGTCATATCGTGGGGTTTGTGCCCGGCGTCTTCAGTCGCTTTTCCGGCCAGGTGGAATATGATGCGGCCATGCCAGAAAAGAGCCAGTTCTATTTCCTGATTGACAGCTCCAGTGTCCATACCGGCGTGCCCGCCCGTGACGAGCATCTGCGCAGCCCCGACTTTCTGGATGTGGAGCGGTCGCCCAGGATGATTTTCGCTTCCAAAAAAGCCGTCCGCGAGGACGGGGACATCCTTGTCGTCACCGGAGACCTGACCATTCGCGACGTGACCGCCGAAGTCCGGGTTCCCCTGCAGGTGCTCGGCATCGCCGACCATCCCGTCAAGGACAAGATGCCCGGCGTCAGAGTGCTCGGCCTGCATGCGGCGTTTTCCATAAACCGGCTGGATTTCCACGTGGGTGCTGAAAAGTGGACCCGGATGGGGATCATGGGCGAAAGCATTGACCTGACTATCGACATGGAACTGCTGCAACGCTAGTACTGTCCTCCGGTTCGGAGCCCTCCCGTTCCATTTGCCTGTAGCCAGAGGAAGCATGGACAGTCTTGAGATTCACCTTCGGCACGTCGATGTGGATTTGGGCACAGCCCGCATCCTGCACGATCTGAACCTGACCCTTTGTGGAGGAGAGCACTTTGCCGTGCTCGGCGACAACGGGGCGGGCAAGACCACTTTGCTGCGTCTGCTGGTCGGCGAGTTGTGGCCTTCGCAGCGAAGCGGCGGCACGCGCACCTACAGGCTCTTCGGGGAAGAATCGTCATCGCCCATCGGTATACGCCCGCATGTGCGCCTGGTCACGCCCGCCATGGCGGACTGGTATCTGCGCCATGATCTGCGCGTGCCGGTCTGGGAAATCATCTGTGCCGGGCTGCACAACACCCCCTTTCTTTATCATGAACCGAATGAAGCCGAACGCGAAAAAGCGCGGGCTCTGGGGCTTGAAATGGGCCTGGGGCTGGTCCTGGATCGCCCCATGCGGGCGGTGTCCACGGGGCAGGCCAAGCGCGCCCTCCTGGCCCGGGCGCTGATCGCGTCCCCCAAACTTCTCGCCGTGGATGAACTGACCCAGGGGCTGGACAGGCAAGGGCAGGTGCAACTGCTTGACGCATTGAACCGCATCGCGGCCACGGGCCGCACGCGCCTCCTGGTCAGCGGGCATGGCCTGCTACCTGTGCCTGAAGAGGTCCGGGGGCGGATATATCTTGAGCATGGGCGGATCGTTGAGCGGCCCGCGCAGGTTCGCCCCGGCGCCCTCGCGCTGCCGCAAGAACGGGTCTCGTCGGTCCGGCCTGAGACCGTGGTCGAGCTTGAGTCGTGCACCGTGGTCATGGAAGGCCGCGCAGCCGTGGACAACCTGAGCTGGACGATTCGTGCCGGTGAATGCTGGGGCGTGCTCGGGCACAACGGCGGGGGCAAATCCACTCTGCTGCAGCTCATCACCGGATACCGTCGGCCCTGGCCGGGCGGCGAGGCGAAGTGGTTCGGGCGGGCGGGGCTGACGCGCATGAGAGAGGTCCGGGGCCGCATCGGAATTCTTGCGCCCTGGATCGGGGAACGCATCGAGCCTGGGGCCACCTGCCGTGACGTGCTTCTTTCGGGCCTGTGCGACGGGCTTGGTGTGCATAGTGGTCTTTCAGCAACGCAAATCGCCCAGGCCGAAGAGCTGGCGAGAGCCTGGGGTATGGAGGATTGGCTGGATCGGCCGCTCGGTTCCCTCTCCTACGGCCAGGCGCGGCAGGTCATGTTGGCTCGCGGCGTTGTGCATGTACCGGATCTATTGGTCCTGGACGAACCTTTTTCCGGTCTCGACGCATCCTGGCAGGCGCGCATGGTTGAATTGCTGCGGCATTGGGCCATCAAGGGGCGCACCCTGGTGCTGGCTACCCACTCGCCGGAATACATGGACGAGCTGTTGACCCACGGCCTCATCCTGGACCAGGGACGGCTCGTGGCCGCCGTGGGGTGGTCCGCATTGCGGCAAACTTCCGCCTTTGCCGCGCTTTTCGCGGCACCTGGGCAAATGCGAGACGGATCATGAACATTGTCTGCGTGAGTTCAAGTCTCTGCGCGGCCCTGTCCGGCCTTGGGCACAACGTGCTGAATCTGCGCCCGGGGGCCGGGATCGTGCACATCGCCCCTCTGCTCGGGGATTTTGTCCCGGATTTGCTTATCCAGCAGGAATCCCTTGGTCCGCGGACCCTCATCGCCGACCTCGATGCTCTGTCCTGCCCCAAGGTTTTCTGGTCCATAGACACGCATCTGAACAGTTTTTGGCATCAGTATTACGCCCGTCTTTTCGACCTGTTCTGCACAACCCAGAAGCATTGGCAGTCCTGGTTCAGGGAGCGGGGCATTGCCAGGATCCTGTGGCTGCCCTGGTATGGTTCGCAGCGGGCCCTTGTGCCCTGGGACGAGCGGCGCGCAGGCTTGGGGTTTGTCGGCCGGGTCACCCCGGAGAGGCCGGTCCGGGGGTGGTTTCTGGAGTGGCTGGGCGAGCTCGGGCCTCTTGAGAGTCGCGAGGATCTGGGTTTTGCGGCCATGCTCGATTTTTATGACCACAGCCGGATCGTGCCCAACGAGTCGATTTTCGGCGAAGTGAATTTTCGTTTGTTCGAAGCGGCTTCATGCGCATGCGCGGTGATCAATCCGGCCACTCCCGGTCTTGAGGATTTGTTTGTCCCGGGCGAGGAGGTGGCTGTGTACCACGACGGCGCGGAGCTTGCCCACTGGGTCGGGCGATTGCGCGCGGAGGATCTGCTGGCCCGGAGCATGGGCCTGCGGGCCCGGGAGCGGGTCAAGCGCGAGCATCTGCCGCAGCATCGCGCCGCGACGCTGCTGGCTGCGGCCGGGGATATTTCCGGGCGGGCCTCCAGAAGGCTCGATGCGCAGGTGGCCTGGTGGCTGACCCTGTATCATCTCTGGGAGGCTGGGCGGCTGGACATGGATGCGCACGTTCTGGCTAAAGGAATCTCGGCCCTGCCCGTGACGGAAGAGGTTCTGGCGGTGCTGCTTCGTCTGCGGGCCAGGCTCGGCCAAGACGAGTACATGCGTCTGGTTGTGCCGGTGGCGGAGAAAGGGCAATATGAGTCCTCGCTGGAAGTCAATCTGGCGGGCGGCATGGGCGCGCTTCGCTTCGAGGATGTGCGCCTGTCGCGTCTTTTCTTTCTGCGCCACAAGCGACACTGCGCCCCTTCGGCTCCGGACCCGGGGAACACGCCGCTTTTAATTTGCCTTGCCTGGGCCAGGGAGCTACAACGTTGCAGGCAGATTTTCAGGCCCGGGTTCGTGTTCAACCCTCATAAGCATCTGCCGGCATCAAGCCTGGAATGTCTGGTGCAGGCCAGCGAATTCGATCCGCAGAACATGGATGTGTACAGAGAGATGGCCAGAATCCTTGCCCGCGACAGCGGATGGGACGGCCTGCGGCTCAAGGCCATGTCCTATCTTTCACTGCGTGAACGCACGAACTGGCGGCTGACTCTGGAACTCGGGGCGGCCAATTGCCGCGCTTTCAGGGTGCGGCAGGGTCTGGAAGAGCTGCTCTTTGCCCGGGATGAAGCCCTGCGCCAGGAGCAGGAACCACGGTTCTGGCGCAGGCTTGAAGCCCACGACCAGTCCGGACGGATCAGGGATATGCTGAAGTCCGCACTGGTTGCGGCAACGCATGCAACATAAGCACAAGGCGGATATGCTCGAAACATTGCGCATTCGGAATCTGGCCCTCATCGACGATGTGGAGCTTGAATTCTGCCCGGGGCTGAACGTGCTCACGGGCGAATCCGGCGCGGGCAAGTCTTTCATCCTGCGCGCCCTGGATTTCATTCTCGGCGAGCGCATTGCCGCCGATCTGGTCCGCCCCGGACGTGAAAAGGCCCTGGTTGAGGCCGTTTTTCATCTTGATGGCGAGGAGCTCTTTCTGCGGCGCGAACTTTCCGCCAAGAACGGCCGCAGCCGCCTCTTCATCAACGACGATCTTGGTTCCCAGGAACGCCTGGCCGAGCTTCGACCCCGTCTTTTGATGCACACCAGTCAGCACGGACAACAGCGTCTGCTTTCGCCGGAACACCATGTCGAGATCCTGGATGCGTTTCTGGCGGATCCGCAGACCCTTGTCTTTCAGCGCGAGGCCCGCGAGGCATTGCAGGCCATCCTGGCACGCAAGGCCGAGGTGCAACGGCGCATGGCCGGACTGCTGGAGCGGCGGGAATTTCTTGAATTTCAGTTGGCTGAAATCCGCAAGGTCGATCCACGCCCCGGCGAGGAAGAGGAGTTGCTGGGCCTGCGTGATGCTTCCCGCCAGGCCGAGAAAACCCACGCCCTGGCCGACGAGGCCCAGGGCCTGCTGCTGGGCGAGAACGGGCTGCAGGACGCTCTTACCTCTCTGGAAAGGGCTCTGGCAGGCCTTGGCGAAGCGGACGAGGGCTTTGGCGAGCATGCCCGGGAGGTGGGGCGTTTCCGCGATGGCCTGTCCGACATGGTGCGTGACCTGCGCGCCCTTGGTTCGCATCAGAGCGCGGATTTCGATGCCGAAAAAGTGGAGAAGCGCCTATGGGAGCTGCAACAGTTGCAGCGCAAGCTGAAACGTTCCCTGGATTCCATTGTGGCGCTGGGTGAGGAAATTGAAGAAAATTTGTCCTTTCTGGACGAAAGCGGGCTAGCCCTCAAGCGCCTGGAAAAGGACGAGGTTCTGGCCGCCAAAGTTCTGGCCCAGGCCACGACGGTTCTGAACTCCGCGCGGGAAGAGGCCTCGGTCGACCTGACCGCCGGTCTGAAGAGCGAGCTCGTTAACTTGGGTTTTTCGGAGCATCTGCGGGTGCTGGTGGATTTTCGGGCCCTGGCCATCCATGCCGGTATTGAAGAGCTTCGGCCCCGGTTTTTATGGGTGCCCAACCCCGGCCTCGATGCCCAACCCTTGGACCGCATCGCCTCGGGCGGCGAGCTGTCCCGTTTTCTGCTGGCCGTGGTCAGCCTGCGCACCCGGGAGCAGCTTCCGGCCCTGCTTTTCGACGAGGTCGATTCGGGCATCGGCGGGCAGACCCTGATCAAGGTCGCCGAACGCATCCGCCTCCTGTCCGAGCGTCAGCAGGTCATCCTCATCACTCACTGGCCGCAGCTTGCACGGCTGGCCGACGAACATTTTTCCATCCGCAAGGAAGTTCACGAGGGCGTGACCTATACCTTGTGCGCAAGCCTCTCCCCTGCCGAGCGTCAGGCCGAACTGTCCCGCATGGTGGGCGAGGCTCCACCCGTTACCCCTGAGCCAGGACATGCGTCCGGGAATTTCATATGATTGACAGTCAAACACCATGCCGGGACCTGGATGTTCTTTCCTGCCAGCCCGGAAGCGAGCCCTCCATTATCGACCTTGTCCTGTCCGCACCGGGCTGGACCTGCAAGCCCGGACAGTTCGTCATGGTCCGGCCTGTGCACTGGGGCGCGGAGCTGGTCTGGGCCCGACCTTTTTCCGTCTGCGACGTATCGGACAAGGGGTTGCGCATCATTTTTCAGAGTGTGGGGCGCGGCACGCGCAAGCTGGCCGAGCTTACTCCCGGACAGAAAGTCACGGTCTGGGGGCCGCTGGGGCGCTGGTTCCGCATCGACGAAGCCCGGCCCAACCTGATCCTGGCCGGAGGTGTGGGCATCGCCCCCTTTGTCATGCTGGCCAGACGCGAAAAAACGGACAACCTGTCCATGCTCTTCGGCCACCGCCTGGACCTTGAGCATTATCCCTACGCCGAGATCGCGGCCCGTATCAAAAGCGAGGCTAGGCAGCAGAAGACAATGGCTGACATTGCCGAATTCGAGACCGTGCTGTCCGCGCGCATCAAGGCCCTGGCCGGGGTAGGGCAGGTGCTGGCTTGCGGGCCGGAGCCCATGCTTAAAGTCGTGCGCAAATACTGCCTTCTGCATGGCACGGATGGTCAGGTTTCTCTGGAAAATCGCATGGGTTGCGGTGTGGGGGCGTGCCTTGGCTGCGTCTGCAAGACCGTGGCGGGGGACTATGTGCAAAGTTGCGTGCACGGTCCCGTCTTTGACGTGCGCGACATCGAGCTGGGGATATAATCATGGATCAATCAGTACAGCTAGGACCCCTGACTCTTAAAAATCCGATTATCACCGCTTCGGGCACCTTTGGGTACGGCATGGAGTTCATGCGCTACGGAGACCTGTCCGCATTGGGTGGGATTTGCCTGAAGGGCATCTCTCTGGCACCGCGAGAGGGCAATCCCATGCCGCGCATCGCCGAGACGCCCTGCGGCATGCTCAACGCCATCGGCCTGCAGAACGTGGGCGTCGAGAAGTTTTTAAAAGAGAAGTTGCCCTACATCCCGGCAGGCGCGACGCTCATCGCCAATCTTTATGCGCAGACGCCCGAGGACTTCGGGGAGTTGGCAGCCATTTTTTCGGTGGAGGACAAGATCGCGGCTTTGGAGGTCAATATCTCGTGCCCCAATGTGCGCGAAGGCGGAGTGCAGTTCGGCCAGGACCCGCACATGGCGTCCGCTGTCGTCAGCGCGGTCAAGAAGCGGGCCGGATCCAAGCCGGTCATAGTCAAGCTCAGCCCCAACGTGACCGACGTGCGGGTCATCGCCAAGGCGGCCGTGGACGCTGGGGCGGACATGCTTTCGCTCATCAATACGCTCGCGGCCATGTCCGTTGACATCCGCACGCGCAAGAGCCGCCTGGCCAACGTGGTCGGCGGGCTGTCCGGCCCGGCCATCAAGCCCGTGGCCCTGCGCATGGTCCACCAGGTCGTGCAGGCCGTGAACGTGCCGGTCATCGGCATGGGCGGCATCGTCAGCGCCGAGGACGTGCTGGAGTTCATCCTGGTGGGAGCGCACGCGGTGCAGATCGGGACGTACAATTTCATGCGCCCGGACAACGCCTTTCGCCTGGTGGAAGAGGTGCGCGCGCTGGCCGAGTCCCTGGGCATAGAGTCATGGGACGACTACCGGGGGACGCTTAAAGGTTGATGGCGATGGGTGTTCGTGATTTGACGCAGATTTGGAAAGGCATGGATTCCCGCCTGCGCGGGAATGACTTCGGTGATCTACGTTACGTCAGCCGTTTATCCATCGGCTGGTCACATGAACGGAATGATCGCATGTTTGACGTCATCCCCGCGCAGGCGGGGATCCATGCCTTCAAGATGCGTGACGATCAAGGCACGCTGGAGGAAAAATGATCAAAAGATTCTGCGACATCTGCGGGAAAGAGATACTGGGGCTCAAGGACGGGATCTATGAGGAACGTTATACCCTGGTCATCGAGGATTCGGCCAACCTGACCCGTCTGGGCGGACAGCTGGGCAAGCTGAATCCGATAATCGAGATGAAGCTCCAGAATAGCAATAATACCGATATCTGCCGCGAATGCCTGGAAAAGATCCTGGTCAAGGAGTTCCATCGCCGGGCTGCGGCCAAGGCTTAGGATTTGCGAAAGCGGAGGCCGTGCCTCCGCCGTGTATCCGCCGGTCAGGCCTTTTTCAGGAAGCAAGTCTTCAGCACAAGGCCTTTCACCTTGTCCGCGTTGCATTCGATCACGTCCTCGCTGTCCGAGAGGCGGATGTTCTTGATGACGGTTCCGCGCTTAAGGGTCACTGAAGAGCCCTTCACTTTCAAATCCTTGATGACCTGCACCGAATCCCCGGCTTTGAGCACCGTGCCGTTACTGTCTTTTACTTCCATATCGAATAATCCTTGGGGTTGACGTCGCGCGGGTCGTGGCCGTTCTTTCGTGACAGGAGGTCCCGGGACGGGCCCGTGTTCATTTTTTGCGCAGGACCGCGCCGTAGAAAAATTCACCCAGCCCTTCCGTGGGTTCGCTCTGGGATTGGCGCAGGCGTGAGAACTCAGGATGGTCGCTTGCGAAACGTTCGATCTGTTTCTCGTTTTCTTCCGGATTCAAGGTGCAGGTCACGTAGGCCAGACATCCTCCAGGCGGCAAAAGACCTGCCGCCGCATGCAGGATTTCTCGCTGCAGTCTGACGAGCCCGGCGCAATCGGCGGCGGTGCGTTTCCATTTGATATCGGGCCGCCGGGACAGAACGCCGAGACCCGAGCAGGGTGCATCGAGAAATATCGTGCGCGGCGTTTGCCGCAGGGGATAGGGGCCTTGCCCCTGGCTCCGGAATGCAGGGATGTCAAAGCCGAGCCTCGTGCCTTCGGCCTTGAGTTGCCTGAGGCGAAAGACATTCACGTCCGAGGCCCAGACGCTTTTGCCCAGTTCGGTCAGCAGATATGTCTTGCCGCCGCGTCCGGCGCAGGCATCGAGCACGGGAGATGGCCAATACTCCACGCCGAGGGCATCCATGATTTTTTGTGCGGCAAGACTCTGGCGGGTCGCCGCTCCCTCAGTCACGGCTTGCTGCAAAAATTCCGGCCACTGCGTCAGGGCAAACCCCCAGTTCGAGGAGTCCTGTTTCAGCGGCTGCAAATTTTCCCGCAGCGTTTCTGCCTGGGCATGGGTGCGGTTTATTCTGACCCCCAGCGGCGGGGCGCTGAGTGTGGCCTGCAGGAAGGCCTGGGTCTGTTCCTTGCCGTAGCTGCCGAGCCACATGCGGGTCAGCCACTGCGGGCAGGAGTACCAGGCGGATAAAAACTGGTCATGACCGACGGTCTTTGTCTGGTAATACTCCTCGAAGCGCACCGACAGGCCCAGGCGCAAGAGGCTCCGCAGTACGCCGTTGGCGACCTTGCCCATGGTCTGGTCCAGGCGCTCGCGCACCAGGGTGACGGCCCAGTCCAGGGTCGCGTAATCGGGGATGCGGCTCAGGAAAAGGAGTTCGTACATGGCCACGCCGAGAATGCGTTTCATGACGGGAGAGGTCTGGACCGGGTTTTTAAGCAACTGGGAGAGAAGAAAATCGATGCGTCCGCGCATGCGCAGATAGCCGTAGGCGAGTTCCGTGGCCAGCCCCTTGTCGGGCCCTGCCTGAACCGGGTTTAGCACTTCGTCCACGGCGGCCTGCAAGTCCTGCTTGTGATCAATGGTGCGGCGCAGAATGTCGAGGGCCAGGCGCCTGGCCGAGGGCGTGCTCATGCCAGAAACTCTTTGATGGCCCATTCGACCTTGTCCAGGGCCACGTCGGTGTCCAGGCAGGGGCCGAAGGGTCGGGCATTGAGGATGCCGTATACGGGCAGGGGATGGGTGTCCTGGATACCGCTGGACAAGTCCCGTTCGCAGGCCACGGCGATGATAAGTTTGGGGCGGTGCTGGACCACGATGCGCCGGGCGATGGTGCCGCCCGTGGCCACGGCCAGCTTGATGCCGTACTTGTCGCGCAGGTCCAAAAGCCCCGCCAGGGCGCAGTCACCGCAGCGCTTGCAGTTGTCGATGTCGTAGGTCAGCCGGAACGTGCAGCGGCTGTTCTGGATGCAGTGCGGCATGAGCAGTAGAATCTTTTCCGCCGGATAGCGGTGCCCTTCGCCCCTGACCAACTCGTTGTTGACCTTGATGAAGGAGGCCCGCACCGTCTGCTTCGGGATGCCGACAAAGCGGCCCAGCAGGGTCATGAGCGGCAAAAAGAGTTTGACCGTGATGCCGCGCAGGCGTTTGGCGAAGAGCACGGGGCGACCGAGCAGGATGTTCAAAACCAGGGCCAGGGCCGCCCAGCCGATGGCCAGGATCAGGGCAATCGTGATGAAACCGAAAATCCAGGGCGCGGCGGGATGGATAGTGGTCAGTCCGACAAAGGGGATGAACCAGACCATGGCCAAAAAAAGGCAGATCAGAACTGAAGAGCCGGTGATCAGACCGATGAAGACACGCTTGCGGGTCTGAAAGGAATCCCGGATCTCCTGTTCCAATGGGCTTCTGGCTTTGGTGCTCCTGGGACTGGCCATGGGATTATTCGCCTGGACAGGCAGGTTCGGGTTTGAGCAGGTGGTCGCCGGAGCAGCGGCTCAGATAGCCGCAATAGAATTCGCGGCCGCGCAAGGGTTTGCTGTTCGCAGGCTTGATGACCGGCACCGCGTAGAGGCGATCAGAGCAGGCGATGAGCACGCTGTCGTCGGCCACGCCGTGGATTTCGCCGGGCTGCACGCCTTCGGGCAGGGGGTCGCCGATGGTGCCCGGGTGTACGGTCAGGCGCAGGGTCTTGCCCGGCATGCCGCTCCAATCGAACCAGGAGCCGGGCCAGGGGAAAAGGCCGCGAATGCGGTTGTGCACGGCCAGCACGGGCTGGTTCCAGTCGATACGCCCCTCTTCCTTGGAAAGTTTTGCGGCATAGGAGGCCCGGGAATGGTCCTGGGGAATGCGCACCAGACGTCCTTGGTCCATTTTTTCCAAGGCGTCGACCAGAAGCTTCCCGCCCATCTCGGCCAATTCGTCGTGCAGAGTCTGTGCCGTATCCATGATACCTATGGCGCGGCTGCGCTGCAGCAGGATGTCGCCGGTGTCCAGGCCCGCCTCCATCTGCATGATGGTGATGCCGGTCACGGGGCGTCCGTCCATGATGGCGCGCTGAATGGGGGCCGCGCCCCGGTACTCGGGTAAAAGCGAGGCGTGCACGTTGATGGCGCCAAGCCTGGGGATGTCCAATACCGATTGGGGCAGGATCAGCCCGTAGGCCGCGACCAGCAGCAGGTCCGGTTCAAGGGCCGCGAGCTGGTCCACGTCCGCCTGATCCTTGAAGTTCAGGGGCTGGAACACGGGAAGGTGCGCCTCCATGGCCAGCAGCTTGACGGGTGGGGGGGTGCAGACCTGCCCCCGGCCGCAAGGGCGGTCAGGCTGGCAGTAAACGCCAACGACATCGCAGCCGCCCCAGTCCAGAAGGTGTTTGAGGGACACGGCCGCAAAATCCGGCGTGCCCATGAACACGACTTTCAATCTTCGTTTTTCTCTTTCAGCCATTTTTTGAGCTTTCTCTCGTACAGGGTGCGCTTCAATTTGCTGATCTTGTCGATGAACAGCACGCCGTCAAGGTGGTCCACTTCATGTTGCAGGCAGATGGCCATGAGGTCGTCGGCATCCATCTCAACCACGTTGCCGTCCAGGTCCGTGGCCGAGAGGTGCAGCCGTTCGGCGCGTTTCACCGTGGTGCGGTAGCCGACAACGGACAGGCACCCTTCCTCGGATTCCACTTCACCCTCAAGACCCGACAAGACGGGATTGACGAAGACGTGCGGGTCTTCGCGCTTGTCCGGGCCGCTCAGGTCCACGGTGATGAGGCGGATGCTTTCCGAGACCTGCGGCGCGGCCAGACCGATGCCTTTGTCTTTGTACATAAGTTCAAGCATCTCGGCGGCCAGGGCGCGTATTTCGTCCGTGATCTCCGTTACCGGCGCGGCTTTTAGGGCCAGCACCGGATTGGGGTAGGTTATGATCGATCTGGGCATGATGTTTACTCTTTGGGCTTTTCTCTAAGGCGCAGACCCAGATCGCGCAATTGTGTGCTTTCGACCGCCGACGGGGCCTCGGTCATGAGGCAGGTCGCCTTCTGGGTCTTGGGGAAGGCGATGACGTCGCGGATGGACTTGGCTCCGGTCAGGAGCATGATCAAACGGTCCAGGCCGAAGGCGATACCGCCGTGGGGCGGTGCGCCGAAGACCAGAGCGTCGAGCAGAAATCCGAATTTGGCCTGTGCTTCTTCTTCATTGATACCCAGGGCGGAAAACATCTGCTGCTGGGTCTCGGGATTGTGGATGCGGATGGAGCCGCCGCCGACTTCGGTCCCGTTCAGCACGAGGTCATAGGCGCGGGCCACGGCCTGGCCCGGGTCTGTAGCCAGGGCGCCCATGTCCTTGGGCGCGGTGAAGGGGTGATGCATGGCCACCCAGCGTTTTGCCTCGGGGTCCCACTCCAGGAGCGGGAAGTCCGTGACCCACAGGGGCGCGAAGGTGTTCTCGGGGATGAGGCCAAAGCGCTCGCCGAGTTTGAGACGCAGGTTGCCGAGCGCGCTGTTGACCATATCCGGGGCGCCAGCCTGAAAAAAGACGATATCGCCGGGTTGCAGGTTCAGGGCTTTGGTCAATGCTGCCCGTTCGGCATCACTCAGGAATTTGGCGATGGGAGACTGCCAGCCGTCTTCCTTGATCTTGATCCAGGCCAAACCCTGGGCGCCGTAGATTTTTACGAATTCGGTGTAGTCGTCGATCTCTTTACGCGAGAGCTCCGCGCCGCCGGGCACGGGCAGGGCTTTAATCAGGGCGGCAGTGGCGAAGAGCTTGAACTCCGAGCCACGCACAACCTCCGTCACGTTGGTGAGCTTCAAGTCAAAGCGGATGTCCGGCTTGTCCACGCCGTATTCGGCCATGGCCTGCTCGTACTGCATACGTGGGATGGGCAGTGCGAGCTCCTGACCCAGGGATTCGCGCAGCACGCGGGCGATCATGCCCTCAGCCATGCCCATGACCTGTTCTTCATCCACGAACGACATCTCGATGTCGATCTGGGTGAACTCGGGCTGGCGGTCGGCGCGAAGGTCTTCATCACGGAAGCATTTGACGATTTGAAAATAGCGGTCCATTCCGCCGCACATTAAGAGCTGCTTGAAGAGCTGTGGCGACTGGGGCAGCGCATAGAACTGGCCCTGGTTGACGCGGCTCGGCACCAGGAAGTCGCGTGCGCCCTCGGGAGTGGATTTGGTCAGGACCGGGGTTTCGATTTCAAGAAATCCGAGCTCGTCCAGATAGCGGCGCACGGACTGGGAGACGCGGCTTCTGAGGATGAGGTTGTCGGCCATGGCCTTGCGGCGCAGGTCCAGAAAACGGTACTTGAGGCGCAGGTTCTCGGACACGTCCACCCGGTCCTCGATGGGAAAAGGCGGGGTTTTGGCCGTATTCAGGAGCTTGAACTCGGTCACGTAGACTTCGATGGCGCCCGTGGCCAGCTTGGAGTTGACCATGTCGCCTGGGCGCGGGCGGACCATGCCCTTGATGGCCAGTACGAACTCCGTGCGCAGCACATGGGCGCGGGCATGGGCCTCGGGCGCGACCTCGGGGGAGAAGACAACCTGGGTCAGGCCGTGGCGGTCCCGCAGGTCGATGAAGATCAGCCCGCCGTGATCACGGCGATACTGCACCCAGCCCATGAGGCAGGTTTCCTGGCCCAGCTGCTCCGGTCCGAGGTCGGCGCAGGTGTGGGTTCTGCGCCATCCGTCGAGGGAGTCCATGCCGAGTTCCGTGTTTCTGTCATCCATATATATTCCTCGCTTGGGTACGATAAGCTGCAAACAGTGTGTGTAAAGACTTAGGGCTTGCGAAAGCCCAGAGCCTGCTCCAGATCATCCTGGCCGATATTCTTCTGCACCCCCGTGGCCATGTCCTTGACCACGATCTGGCCCTTTTCCATTTCGTCCTGCCCCAGGATCAGGCAGGTCTTGACGCCGAGCTTGTTGGCCTGGCGCATCTGGGCCTTGATGCTGCGGGCCTCGAAGGAGACTTCTCCGGCAAAACCCCGCTCGCGCATGCGCTGGGCCAGGAGCAGGGCCGTGTTCAGGGCGCGGGAGTCGAGTACCGCCAGGTAGAAGTCCGGGGCTGGGATCTGAGCCTGGCCATAAAGCAGTGCCAGGCGTTCCATGCCGCAGGCGAAGCCGATGCCCGGCAGGTCGGGGCCGCCGAGCTGCTTGATGAGCCCGTCGTAACGGCCGCCACCGGCCACGGCGGTCTGGGCACCGATCTCTCCGGAGACGACCTCGAAAGTCGTGCGCTGGTAATAGTCCAGGCCGCGCACCAGGCGGTCGTTCAGCCGGTAGGGCAGTTCCGCGCTGTCCAGGATGTCGCGCACCTGGGCGAAATGTTCGTCGCATCCGGGGCAGAGCGACTCGGCGATGCTCGGCGCGTTCTCTACCAGACTCTTGCAGGCCGGGACCTTGCAGTCCAGCACGCGCAGGGGATTGGTCTGCGCGCGGCGTTTGCAGTCTTCGCAGAGTTGGGTGTGGTCGACGGTGGCCAGAAAGTCGCGCAGGCGCTGATGAAAGACCGGACGGCATTCCGGGCAGCCCAGGGAGTTGAGTTCCAGGGACAGGTTCTTGAGGCCCAGCTTGTTCAAAAAAGTCCAGAGCATGAGCACGACCTCGGCGTCGGCCTGGGGAGCGTCCGTGCCCAGAACCTCGACGTCGAGCTGATGAAACTGGCGCAGGCGACCCTTTTGCGGGCGTTCGTAGCGGAACATGGGGCCGCAGGCGAAGAGTTTGGTCGTGCCTTCGGCCGTGCACTGGCCGGACTCGATGAAGGCTCGCAGCACCCCGGCCGTGGCTTCGGGGCGCATGGTCAGTGAGCGGCCCTTGCGGTCGGCAAAGGTGTACATTTCCTTTTGCACGACGTCGGTTTCTTCGCCGATGGAACGGGCGAAGAGCTCTGTTTTTTCCAGGATGGGCACACGCACCTCCTGGCACCCATACGTGCCGAACACCTGGCGGGCCAGGTTTTCCATCAGGGTGTGGACTGTGCTCTCCGGGCTGAAGAGGTCAGAAAAGCCTTTAATTTTCTGAATTTTAGACATAGAAAATATCTGTCCTTGACGAATGGGATGGGGGATGCGCGCCTTGCGTCAGGCTCCGTTTGCAGTGGGGCGGGACTTGCGGCGATGCGCATGGGAAAATTGAATTGGTTAATTGATGAACGAAGGATTGTCAAAGACGGAGGAGCAATGTTCAAGGCTGTTTCAGTGGTGGGTTTCAAGAAATCAGGCAAGACCACTCTTGTGCTCGAGCTTGCCCGGGAATTGACGGAGCGGGGTCGTAAAGTGGCGGCGGTCAAATTTACCCACCACGGGCTGGACCTCGATGGAACGGATACATCCCGTTTTGCGCAGGAGTGCGTCTGCGTTGCCGGGATCAGCCCCAAAACAACGACCTTGCTCTGGAATTCGGCGCGGCAGTTGCAAGACATATTTCCCCTGCTGGATGCGGACATCGTGTTGGTCGAAGGCGGCAAGTCCCTGACCTGGCTGCCGCGGATCGTGGCCCTTGGCGCCGACGAGGATGAGTCCATGCTGGATAACGGGCTGGCGCTGGCTTCCTGGGGGCCGGGGGCACTGCCTGGAGTCAGGACGGCCGACTCCGTTGCGGAGCTGGCCACGCTGGCCGACAGCAAGGCCTTCTCATTGCCCGGCCTTGATTGCGGGGCCTGCGGTCGGGAGTCCTGCCTGGCCCTGGCACGGGAAATCGTGGCCGGTAAAGCCGACGCGGATTTCTGTGTGGCCATGCATGCCAAGCTCTGCGTAAAAGTGGGAGGCAGGCGTCTGGCATTGAATCCTTTTCTGGACCGGCTGGTCACGGGGACCATTCGCGGACTTTTGGCCGAGCTCAAGGGCAATGTGCCGGGGCAGAAGGTTGAAATCATCCTGGAGTGAGGGGGCGAGCAAATGACGAGGAGAACTCATGCGCAGTGCGCCGGCTGAATACGACCGGATCATGACCATAGGCAAATGGTTGCTGAATTTTGTGCTTATCGGCGTGGTCAGCGGTTTGGGTGCGGTATTTTTTCATTTGTTGTGCGAAGGCGGCAATTTCCTGTTCATGGACATGCTGGCCGGCTACCATCCTCCTGCGCCGGCAGGTGAGCGGCATCTGCTGCCAAGTACTGGGAACGAGTTCAACAGATACATGCTCCTTGTTCTTCCGGCGCTCGGCGGCCTGGTCAGCGGCTGGCTGGTTTACACGTTTGCGCCGGAAGCCGAAGGACACGGCACGGACGGCGCCATTGATGCCTATCACCGCAAGGCGGGACACATCCGCGGGCGCGTACCCATCATCAAGACCTTCGCTTCGGCCATAACCCTGACCACCGGCGGGTCGGGAGGGCGCGAAGGTCCCATCGCCCAGATCGGGGCCGGTTTCGGATCCTTTCTGGCCACGCGTCTGAAACTTTCGGATCGGGACCGGAGGATCATGCTGGCTGCAGGCATGGCCGCCGGGGTGGGCAGTATTTTTCGGGCGCCGCTGGCCGGGGCGCTGTTCGCGGCCGAGGTGCTTTATCGCGATCCCGAAATAGAGGGGGACGTGATCATCCCTGCCGGGCTGTCATCGGTGGTGGCCTATTGTATTTTCTGCATGTTTTTCGGTTGGGGGAACCTTTTTCGGGCTCCGCAGATGGCGTTTTCAAATCCGCTGGCGCTGGGTCCGTATACTGTTCTGGCCGTTGTTCTGGCTGCCGTGGGCTGGCTCTATGTGACCAGCTTTCACCGCATCACCGCCTTTTTCAGATCGCTTCGCATACCCCGGCATTTGCGGCCCGCTCTTGGGGGCATGGCCGTTGGCGTGATAGGCTTCTGGCTGCCCCAGACCCTGGGCTTTGGATACGGCTTCGTGCAGATGGCCCTGGATGGCGACGCGTCGTTGTGGTTGCTGGGAACGGTCTGCTTTGGCAAAATTCTGACGACGTCGCTGACGATCGGTTCCGGCGGTTCCGGCGGCGTGTTCGGTCCTTCGGTGGTGATCGGCGGTGCCGCCGGTGCGTTGGTCGGTATTTTCTTCAATCATTTCATGCCCTCGGTGGTTCCGCAGCCTGCGGCATTCGTGCTGGTGGGCATGGCCGGATTTTTCACCGGGGTATCCAACACGCCTATTTCGACCATCATCTTCATCAGCGAAATGAGCAATTCCTATCAATTGCTGTTGCCGAGTCTGTTGGTCTGTTCCCTGACCTATCTGTTGTCCAAACGCTGGACCATCTACACGGCGCAGGTTGATGGGCCGGTCGACTCACCGGCTCATGCCGGGACGCTGTTCGTCGATGTGCTGCAGACGCTTAAGGTCAAGGAATTGCAGGATCGTCTGACCCCGCCCTGCTTCATTCCGCAGGACATGACCCTGGCCCGTTTCAAGGAACGCTTCCGCGCCACCAAGGAGCATTATTTTCCCGTGGTGGATGGCGACGAACGCATGATAGGAATCTTCTCCGTCAACGATGTGCGTGAATTTCTTTTTGAACCGGGCCTTGACTCCCTGGTGGTCATGTCGGAATTAGGTACGACGGACGTCATCTCCACCACTCTTGACGAGGATCTCAATTCCGTATTTTCCAAGGTGACGTTGAAGAATATTGACTCCATACCGGTGGTTCGGGATGATGACCCCAATATTGTGCTGGGCATGCTCAGCAGGAGGACCATCATCGATTTTTACAACAAGCGTTTGGCCACGCTTCGTCAACGCAGGGAAAAGGGATGACCATGCAGATACGGATCAAATGTTTCGCGACGCTCAGCGACCATACGCCGGAAGGCGGCAGCCTGCAGTTGCCCGAGGGCGCGACGGTGATGGATGCCGCGACCCTGATCGGGCTTAACGAGGCGGATGTGAAGTTGATTTTCGTCAACAGCAAGAGCGCGGGGTTCGATACCGTGCTGGCGGATGACGACCAGCTGGGCATTTTTCCGGCGGTGGGCGGGGGATGATCGATTCATTTGCGCGCGGCCTTGCGCGGGTAAGCGGTCAGGACGCCCAGCGGCAGGTGCGCACCGTGTCCCTGGCGGAACTTGGCGCGTTGTGCCAGCGGGAGGGCATCACGCTGCCCCAGGGAGGGCGACAGGCTTTGGCGCATGACGTCACGCCCTTGCCGCTGCTCAAGAGCAGGCACGGCATAAGCCAAGGAGATCAGGCTGCGCTCATGGACTCCACCGTACTGCTGGTCGGGGCCGGCGGGCTGGGCGGTTATGTGCTGGAACTGCTGGCCCGGTTTGGCGTGGGGCGCATTGTCGTTGCCGACGGAGATGTTTTCGAGGAGAGCAACCTCAACAGGCAATTGCTTTCCAGCGTGGCGGACATAGGACGCAACAAGGCCAGGGTCGCGGCGGAGCGGGTGGCGCGCATTGCGCCTTTGGTGGACGTGCAGGCCCTGGAGATTTTTTTGGATCGAAGCAACCTGCCCTGGGCACTGCAAGGGGTGGGAGTGGTCGTCGATGCGCTGGGCGGGATAGCGCCGCGCATCGCTCTGCACGATGTGGCGCTGGGGCTTGGGATTCCGGTCGTGGCCGCTGCCGTGGCCGGATGGACGGTGGTGGTGGGCAGCGAGACTTCCGCACTCCGGGGCATCTCGCGCATGTGGACCGACCCCGGCGATGCGGATGCGGAGCATGCGCTGGGTAGTCTTTCTCCGGCGGTCTCGATGGCTGCGGCGCTCATGGCGGCGGAGACTTCCCGGTATCTGCTGCATGGCGATCTGGCTCTGGCCGGACGCATGTTGCACGCAGATCTGTCTACGTTTTCTTTTGAAATCTATAATCTTGAATAAGATATGAGACAGTGAGATGAATACAATTGTTTTGGCCACGAGCAATGCCGGCAAGATCCGCGAATTGGCGGCCATGCTGGCCGATCGGCAGCCCGATATTCGGGTTTTGGGACTCTCCGATTTTCCGAAAATCGGCGAAATACCCGAGACCGGCGCGACCTTCGAGGACAACGCCCGCATCAAGGCCCTGGCCGTGGCCCGGGCCACGGGGCTGGTGGCCGTGGCCGACGACTCGGGTCTGGTCGTGGACGCCTTGAACGGGGCGCCGGGCGTCTATTCCGCCCGTTACAGCGGCGAGGACGCCACGGACGAGAAGAATGTGGTCAAGCTTCTGGATGCCATGAAGGACGTTGTGGACCCATGGCGCGGCTGTCATTTCGCCTGTGCCATGTTGGCGGCCACGCCCGCTGGGCGGGAACTGATCGGACATGGGGCCTGGCATGGCCGGGTGGCTCATGCTCCGCAGGGCGGGGCGGGATTCGGATACGATCCCGTATTCTTCGACGAGGAACTGGCCATGACCGCCGCGCAGATGGACGCGCAGGTCAAGAACAGCCGCAGTCATCGCGGTTTGGCCTTGCGGGAGCTGCTGCGCGGCTGGCCCGAATTCTGGAAACAAGCCCGGCTCAAACTGGAGAAATAAGCATGTGCGGAATCATCGGATACACGGGGCATCGTCCGGCCATCCCGGCCATTGTCGAAGGTCTGCGGCGGCTGGAATACCGTGGCTATGATTCGGCCGGAGTGGCCTACGAGGAGCAGCAGGGCCTCAAGGTCATTCGCGCCGAGGGTAAGCTCGGGGCGCTGGACCTGAAAATTGCGGGCCTGGATACGGCGTCCTCGGTCTGCGGCGTCGGGCATACCCGCTGGGCCACCCACGGCCTGCCCGTGGAGCGTAACGCCCATCCGCACATGGACGGGGATGGGAAGTTCGCGCTGGTTCACAACGGGATCATCGAGAACTACGCGGAGCTCAAGGCGGAACTTGTGGCCGAAGGCCATGTCTTCCTGTCCGAGACGGACACCGAGGTGCTGGTCCATGTCATCGCCCAGGGCGTGGAGCTGACCGGCGACGTGCGCCGGGGCATTTCCTGGGCTCTGTCCCGGGTTGACGGGGCCTATGCCTTTGCCCTGCTTTCACGCGAACATCCCGGAAAGATCTGGGCCAGCCGCAAGGCCAGTCCGCTCCTCATGGGCATCGGCACGGGCGAGAATTTCCTGGCTTCCGACATCCCCGCCTTTCTGCCCTACACCCGCGAGGTGGTTTTTCTGGACAACGGCGAACTGGTGGAGATTGACGCCGCTTCCTGGCAGGTCTTCGACTCCCTGACCCTGGAACCAAAGGTCAAGGAGGTGAAGCACATTTCCTGGGACGTGCAGGCTGCCCAGAAAGACGGGTTCAAGCATTTCATGCTGAAAGAGATCTTCGAGCAGCCCAAGGTCATCCGCGACTGCCTGACCGGACGCATCCAGAAAGGGCGCGTCGTGCTGCCGGAGCTCGATGCCATGGACCTTCCGCAGCGCCTGACCATCGTGGCTTGCGGCACGTCGTATCATGCCGGGTTGTGGGCCAAATATGTACTTGAGTCCTGGGCGCGCATCCCCGTACAGGTCGAGATTGCCTCGGAGTTCCGCTACCGCGACAGCGTTTTCCTGCCCGGCGATCTGGTGCTGACCATCAGCCAGTCCGGCGAAACCGCCGATACCCTGGCCGCCATCCGCATCGCCCGTGAGGCCGGTGTGCCCATCCTTGGCCTGTGCAACGTGGTCGGATCCTCCATCGCGCGCGAGTCCGACGCGGTCGTGTACACCCAGGCCGGGCCCGAGATCAGCGTGGCCTCCACCAAGGCCATGTGCAGCCAGATGGTCCTGCTGCTGCTCATGACCCTGTCCTGGGGCGTGCGCAAGGGCGTGTTGCAGGGTGAGATCCTGGAACGTTGCCTGCACGATCTGCCCCTGGTCCCCGATCAGCTGGAGGCGGAATTGCCCACCATCCGCGAGAAGGCCAAGACCTTGAGCCAGGAATACGCCGACGCCCGCAGCTTCTTTTTTCTGGGGCGCGGGCAGAATTTTCCCCTGGCCCTTGAGGGCGCCCTGAAACTTAAAGAGATTTCCTACATTCATGCGGAAGGGTACGCCGCCGGCGAGATGAAGCACGGCCCCATCGCGCTCATCGACCAGCATTTCCCGACCTTTGCCATGGCGCTGGGGGACGAGCTACTGCAAAAGGTGGCTTCGAATCTGCAGGAAGTGCAGGCCAGGGGCGGGCGCATCATCGCCCTGGTCAATCCCGGTGCCGCGCCCGCTGTGGAGGACCCTTGGGTCCTGCCCGATGCTTGGGGGCCGCTGAAGAGTTTTCTGGTGCTGCCGGCTGTGCAGCTTTTCGCCTATGAAATGGCCGTCTACTTGGGCAAGGACGTTGACCAGCCCCGGAATCTGGCCAAATCCGTGACCGTGGAATAAGGATGTCTTTAAGAAAACCGCTTGGATTTGTTCTTACTTTGGCGTTGGTGCTGGGGTTTGCCTGCACGGCTCTGGCTTCGGCCAAGAGCGAGTATACGCGTGGGGTCAGCGCATTCAATTCGCTGCTTGCCAACGAAAAAAGGGCCGGGTTGCGGACGGAATGGGAAGCGGTCATGAAACCCTTCCTGCGCGCTGTGGGGGCCGATCCCAAGAGCGAGTACGCGCCCCGCAGCATGTTTTTTCTCGGCAGATGCTACGAGGAACTGGCCCGGCGCTCTTTTTCCCGAACCGATCGGCTAAAAGCCCTTGAAGCTTACGACCGCATGCTGGCCGTGTATCCGAAGCATGGTTGGGCCGATGACGCCTTGTTTCGTATGGGGATGGTCTGGTTGGAACAGTTCAAAGATCCTGTGAGGGCGACCAAGGTTTTCACGGCTGTCCTCAACGACTATCCCAAGGGCGACAAGGTTCCTGAAGCACGCGAACGCCTGGCTCAGATTCCGGGTGGCGAGTCGGTCAAGACGGCAGCGCCTGCGCAAGCAAAGCCTGCGGAGACAAAAGCAGCGGCGGTCCCGAAGCAGGCCGCGGTTCCGGCGGCAAAGCTGAAAGACGGGTTGACCCTGCTTGGCATCCGCCATTGGTCCAGCCCGGATTACACCCGGGTGGTCATGGATATCACCCAGGATGCGCACTATGAACGCGCGCTAGTGGAGAAGGCCAAGAACGGAAACAAGCAGCTGCAGATCACCTTGCAGCAGGCCGGGATCGCCGCCGATGTCATGCCCGTGCGCACCATCGGGGATGGAATCCTCTCCCAGATTCAGGTCGCCCCCGATCCGGCCGGGGGGGCGCTGATCACCTTCGATCTGATGGCGATGGACCACTACAGGGTTTTTACCCTGCCGGAGCCGTATCGCGTGGTTATCGACATCTACGGCAAGGCTGGAGAGACAGAGACGGCTCAAATGCCCCAATCCGTTGCCGCCGCAACGGATGCGGAAGTGGATCATGTGCAGGCGGCCCTGGCCGAACTGCAGGCAAAGCAGGCGCAGCCCGCCAGCCCTGAAAAGGAAACCACGATAAAACAGGCCGGTCAGGTTCCGGCGACCAAGAGCACGGCTGCGAAAACCAAGACTCCCGTCCAGACGGCGGCCAAGGGAACCAAAGCCCCGGTGAACACGACGCCGGAGATAAAGGTCAGTTCAACGCAGAAAAAATATACCGGCTCCCTGGTCGAGCAGCTTGGGCTCAAGGTGCGCACCATCATGATCGACGCCGGGCATGGCGGCAAGGATCCCGGCGCGGTGGCCAGCAGACTCCATGAAAAGAACATCAATCTGCGCATGGCCAGGATTCTGGGTGAGATGCTTAAGGCCCAGGGCTTCGAGGTGCACTACACCCGCACCGCCGACAAGTTCATCCCCCTGGAGGAGCGCACCGCCATGGCCAACGCCAAGAACGCGGACCTCTTTATCTCCATCCACTGCAACGCCCACAAGGACCAGGGTGTCAAAGGACTTGAGGTTTACTACCTGAACCTGGCCACCGACGCGCAGGCCGTGCGCGTCGCGGCCCGCGAAAATGGAGTGTCTGCCAAGAAGATCAGCGACATGCAGTTTATTCTTTCGGACCTGATGCTCAATTCCAAGATCAACGAATCTAGGCAGATGGCCTCCATAGTGGAGGCGGAGACTTTGCGGGTCATGCGCCCCAAGTACTCCCTTGCCAGCCATGGTTCCAAGGGCGCATTCTTTTACGTCCTGACCGGGGCGCGCATGCCATCCATTCTGGTTGAACTGGGCTATCTGACCAACCCTACGGAGGCCGCCAAGCTCAACACGGATGCCTACCTTACGCCCATGGCTCAGGGGCTGACCCGCGGGGTGGTGGCTTACAAAAAGAAACTGGAGCGATTTGCCCTGAACGAATCGGGCAAATCCTGAGATTTTCATTAGTCAGGCTCTTGCCGCCCATGCTCCATTTTTGGGGCTGGGCGGTCTTTTTTTAATATTTTGTTATGGAGTTACGCGCCATGGTCTTCCCCCTCGGTTCGGTGATAAATGCTCTGGCCATTTTGGCCGGAGGCGCGTTGGGGCTTTTGTTGCATGGCCGGTTGCCGGAAAAAATGCGTCAGGTCGTTTTCCAGGGACTCGGGCTCTGCGTTCTGGTCATTGGCATGCAGATGGCGCTGCAAGGCAAGAACGGGCTGCTCGTGGTCTTAAGCGTCCTCATCGGTGGAGTCGTGGGCGAGGCCTTGCGGCTCGAAGACCGTTTCGCGGGTCTGGCCGGCAAGCTTAAAGGTCTGGTGCGTTCAAACAACACCCGTTTCGTGGACGGAATGGTCAACGCGTCCCTCATCTACTGCATAGGTGCCATGGCCATTCTCGGCTCTTTTGATGAGGGCATTCGCGGCGATCACTCCATCCTTTTTACCAAGGCCCTGCTAGACGGATTCGCCTCCATCGCCCTGGCCTCGACCTACGGGGCGGGGGTGCTTTTTTCCGCCTTGCCGGTCTTTCTCTACCAGGGGCTCCTGACCCTTTTCGCCGGCTCCTTTCAGGCGTATTTTTCGGACTATCTCATTGCCCAACTCACGGCCACGGGAGGGACCCTGATCCTTGGCATAGGCATCAACCTGCTGGGCCTGACGGTTATTCGCCTGTCTAGCCTTCTGCCGTCGCTGGTCGTGATCGTCATCCTTTCCATTTTTTTTCCATAAGAGCTGCATGGTCCTTCTTGGCGGAGAAGAGTTTTGCTTTTCAAAGTCTTGTCGATATGTTTAAAATGAATTGGTAATAGCCGGAATTTTCCGGCCGGGCATGCCCAGAGTCATACTTTGTTAGCGGTGAGCAGATGGCAACCTCCTCTAGAATCCTTTCAGCAGATGTCAGTGGACGACTGGGGCGCAAACTGCTGTTCTGGATTCTGCTCGGGAGCACATTGTTCACTGTGATCGGCACGGCGGTGCAGCTTACTTTCGACTATCGCAACGACAAGGAAGCCATGCTCGCGCAGCTGGAGCAGATCCGCACATCGCGGCTGTCCAGCCTGACCAGCGACCTGTGGCATCTGGACGAAGCGCAGGTTCTGGTCCAGCTTGAAGGGATTCTGGAGATGCGGGACATTATGTACGCAGAGGTGATCACTCCAGAGGGGATACGGTATTTCCGTGGCATGCAGGCCGAAGAGAAGAACCTGTACGTGCAAAAATTTCCTCTCCAGTACAGGGCCCTGGACCGCATAGATATGATCGGCACGCTCATCGTCGCCGCCGACAAGAACGCCCTGCAGCGCAGGCTGCGGGACAAGATTCTGATCATCGGCATCACCCAGGGCGTGCAGATATTTTTGGTGGCCGTTCTTGTTGTCTTCATTTTTTACATGCTGGTCACCCGCCATTTGCGCCGGATGGCTCTTTACACCTCCGGACTGACCATTGACAGATTGCAGGAGCCGCTCTCGCTGGACAAGACCTCATCCAAACCCGACGAGATCGATATTGTGGTCCGCGCCTTCAACGACATGCGCGAGAATCTGCTCCGGGATATCAAGCACCGGGAAAAGGCCGAGCAGAAGCTCAAAGAGGCCGAAGGCTACATCCGCAACATTCTTGATTCGATGCCATCGATTCTGATCTCTGTCGATGTGGACGGCCGCGTCACCCAATGGAACCAGCAGGCGGTGCTCAAAACCGGTGTTTCGGTGGAAGAGGCCATGGGGCGTCTTGTCACGGATGTGTGTCCAAATGCTCCGGTCAGCATGGACCAGGTCAGGGCTGCGGTGAGTTCCGGTCTCCCGGTCAAGATACCCAAGGTGCCCAGAAAAAAGGAAGACATGGTCGAGTATATGGATGTCACGGTCTATCCCCTGACGACCAACAATGTGCAAGGCGCGGTTATCCGCATAGACGATGCCACGGAGCGGGTACGGCTCGAAGAATTGCTGATTCAGTCGGAGAAGATGATTTCCGTTGGCGGTCTCGCCGCGGGCATGGCCCACGAGATCAACAATCCTCTGGCTGGAATTTTGCAAAACGGGCAGGTCATAAGAAACAGGATGTCTCCGGAGTTGCCCGCGAACAGGAAGCTGGCGGAAGAACTTGGAACCGACATGGCCATGATCCATGGGTATTTTGAACGCCGCGGCTGCCTGCGCATGATGGATTCGATCATGGATTCCGGCCTGCGGGCCGCGCGGATCGTGGAGAATATGCTTTCTTTCAGCCGCAAGAACACGTTGCGCATGGCCGAGGTCGATATCTGCGGCCTGCTGGATCGTACTCTTGAACTTGCGGCCAACGACTATGATCTCAAAAAGCAGCATGACTTCCGCAAGATCAGGATTGTCCGCGAATATGAGGAAAACCTGCCATTGGTCTGTTGCGAGGAAAGCAAGATTCAGCAGGTCTTTTTCAATCTGATCCGCAACGGAGCCCAGGCCATGGGATCGCAGGACAGCCCTCCTTGCTTCCTTCTGCGGGTCATGAATGCTGGCAAAGAGGTGCGGATTGAGATCGAGGACAATGGACCGGGCATGTCCGAAGAGTTGCGCAAAAGGGTTTTTGAGCCCTTTTTTACCACCAAGCGGGTGGGGGAAGGCACCGGCCTTGGCCTTTCAGTGTCCTATTTTCTGATAGTTGAAAATCATGGCGGCAGGATTGATGTGGAATCCAGTCCCGGCAAGGGCTCTGTCTTCATCATTCATTTGCCTCTCACTCCGGCTGACCAGAACGCCGGTGGAGCTTCATAATGGTGCAGAACACGATGGCGGAAAGCACGATAAAGGTGCTCGTTTTGGATGACGAGCCGAACATTCGGGAAAGCTTGGCTGAGTACCTCATGGACTGCGGCTTTGTCACCCTGACGGCCGAGAGCGCTGAGGACGCCTTGATGCTTCCTGAGTTGGGCGATGTCGCGGTGGCGGTGGTGGATATCCGCCTTGGGGGCATGGATGGCCTGGAGTTCATCAAGCGGTTGCACACCCTGCATCCCGCCGTGCGCTGCCTGATTCACACCGGTTCCACGGATTTTCAGCTGGATAACGAATTGCGGGATATCGGCCTGACGGATCGGGAGGTGCTTTTCAAGCCGGTTCTGGACATGGGTATTTTCGAGACCCTCATTTTGGAAAAGGTCGCGGAGGGCCGGTCATGAACCAGGGCAAGACATCCGTGGTGCTGACCATTGATGACGATCAGGCGGTGCGTGAGAGTCTTGCCAATTTTCTGGAGGATTTCGGGTATGAAGTCTTGCAGGCCGGAGATGGACAGCAAGGGCTGGAGGTCTTTGCCGCCAACCGGCCCGACCTGATCCTGGTGGACCTGCGCATGCCGCGCATGGACGGATTGCAGGTCCTGGCGCGGGTGCAGGAACTTTCGCCCCAGACGCCGATAATGGTCATTTCGGGGGCCGGAGACATTCGTGACGTGGTGGAGGCGCTGCGGCGAGGCGCATGGGATTATCTGGTCAAACCCATTCAGGACATGAATATTCTCTTGCATTCGGTGGAGACGTGTCTGGAGCGGGCCCGCTTGCAGCGTCAGAACCTCGAATATCAGCAAAGTCTCGAAGAATCCCTTGAGAAACTGCATCGCACCCAAAAGGAGATGATCCAGTCTGCCAAGATGGCGGCGCTGGGGGATCTGGTGGCGGGAGTGGCCCATGAGGTGAACACGCCCATCGGGGTCAGCGTCACGGCGGCGTCCTTCCTGGCCGAACGGACGAGGCAGCTGCGGGAGTTGTACGGGAAGGGGGAGATGAAGCGCTCGGATCTGGAGAAATACCTGGCATTGGCCGAGGAGTCTTCCGGGTCGGTGCTCTCCAACCTGGAGCGGGCCGCAGAGTTGGTGCAGAGTTTCAAGAAGGTCGCCGCGGACCAGAGTTCTGAAGAGAAGCGCGTCTTCGGGATGAAAAATTATCTGGAACAGATTCTCCTCAGCCTGCGGCCGCAGTTCAAGCGCACTCCGCATCAGGTGCGGATGGACTGTCCGGACGGCCTGTCCCTTGATTCCTACCCCGGCGCGATCATGCAGATTATGACCAATCTGGTCATGAACTCTCTTATTCACGGTTTCGCGGACGGACGGCCCGGTGAAATATCCATCAAGGTGGAGCAGGCCGGAGAAAACGTGGTGCTGACGTACCGCGACACGGGCATCGGCATGGACCGTGAGCAAAAGGAGCGTATCTACGATCCGTTTTACACCACTACACGAGGCTCCGGCGGTACGGGTCTGGGCATGAACATCGTCTACAATCTGGTCACCCAGACCCTGAAAGGCTCCATCATGCTGGAAACCAGCCCCGGTCAGGGCGCTGTGTTCTTGCTGACCTTGCCCAGAGATCCGGACCGGGTCGTCGATGTATCCGGAAATCCCTCATAGGCCGTTTTTTTCGGCTCGGACTGTTTTCAGATTGCAATGAAATCCGGCGGTGAACTCCCGGATTTCATGACGACTCGCCTGTAGCCCCCCGTTTTTTTTCTTATGTCGTTTCAGTCACAGGCGCGCGACGATTTGGTTGCAAGATAGGCGAAATAACGCTGGTCGTCCTCAAGACAGACAGGGTGTTTCGCAATGTGCATTGTCAGCGCCTGGGCGATCGAGGCCTGCAGGGACGGCTCCGAGTCAAGGAGCAGGTAGTGGACCCATTTTCCGCTGCGGCGGGATCGGACCCATCCGGCGTTCTTCAGAAACGCCAGATGCCGCGAGACTTTGGATTGGGGGGTTTGCAGGGCTTCCGTCAGGTCGCACACGCAGAGTTCCCCGTGACGGAGCAGGCTGACGATGCGCAGACGCGTAGGGTCGGACAGCGCTTTGAGTGTTTCGGCGATTCTTTCCATAACTTCAAACATATCTGCATGGGCAGATATGTCAAGATGCCAAAACATCTTGTGTCGGCGAGACATCCCGGAGTAACACATTCTTCAATGAGTCCGGCCTGCGTTGAAGAGGGGCGTGCGGACGATTTTTCAACTCTCCGGTTTCGTCACGCGAAGGCCGGATGCCATTCCGCGTTTTTAAAAGAGGGAGGACCGCTTGTTCGTGCGACATTGCCATATCAACTTGGCCTTGGCTTGGGTTTGCGTGCGGGGACGTCTTCTGTTGACTTCGGTGCCGACCTGTCCGGTGCCGACTGGGCGGGCATCATGAGCGGGGATTTTTTTCTGCTGGTCGTCGTTGTTTTTTCGGCATTGGGTTTGTCGTTTTTGTGTTCAGTGGCCGAGGCCGTGCTTTTAAGCATCACCCCTTCCTATATCGCCAGCTTGCGCGATAAGAATCCCGCGCGGGCGGAGGTCCTGAAGAAACTGCGTCTGGAGAAAGTGGATCAGTCCCTGGCCGCGATTTTGACCCTGAACACCATCGCCCACACGGTGGGCGCCATTGTGGCAGGCGCTCAGGCTCTCGTGGTTTTCGGCAATGCGTGGATCGGCCTTTTTTCGGCGGTGATGACCGCGCTTATCCTGTTTTTATCCGAGATCGTGCCCAAGACCATCGGTGCCGTGTACTGGCAGACATTCGTCGGAGTGACCGCGCATTTCGTCAACATGTTGATCAAGGTTCTCTATCCCCTTGTCTGGCTGTCCAACGGGTTGACCAAGCTGATATCCCGAGGGAAAAAAGCGCATGTCTTCAGTCGCGAGGAGTTTATCGCCATGGCCGGAATCGGGGAGCAGTCCGGACATCTGGAGGAGCATGAATCCCGAATCATTCGTAACATCTTCCGCTTCGGGTCCGTAAACATCACCGCCGTGATGACGCCGCGCACGGTCATGACTGCCCTGCAGCAGGACATGACCATTGCCGACTCCCTGCCTTTTGTCACCAAGACCCCCTTTTCCAGGCTGCCCGTCTACGGCGCGGATCTGGATGACATCACAGGCGTCGTGCTCAAAGACGAGGTGTTGATCTGCATGTCCCGGGACGGCTGCGAGGGCTCTTTGGAATCATTGAAGCGCCAGATACTGTCCGTGCCTGACAGCCTGTCCCTTTCTGATCTGCTGGAGTTTTTTCTTGACCAGCGTCAGCACCTGGCCATCGTGCTGGACGAATACGGCGGGACCCGGGGGTTGGTCACGCTTGAGGATGTGGTGGAGACCCTCTTTGGAATGGAGATCGTGGATGAGATGGACAGCGTGGCCGATATGCAGGCTTTGGCCCGGCAGCAATGGAAAAAAAGAGCTCAGTCCCTTGGCATTTTCGAGCAGGACGAGGACGTTGAACCCGGTAAAAGCATCCGTTCGTGATGCTCTACGTCTCTTTTGTGGAGATTTTCTTCAAGGGGCAGGAGGCTCTGGTCGAGCACTATGGCGATCCGACGGGATATTGGGTCAACGTGGCTTTGTTCTTCGGCGGGATGCTGCTGATCGGACTGATCGATAATTTCATTTCCGAAGAGCCCAACCCGCATGAAATTCCTTCCGAGACCGACGCCGACAAGTTGCACGGCAAGGTCTCTACCCTGTTGCATATCGGGGAGAACAGCTGCGGGCTGGCCAAGACTCCAGCCAAACCCCAGCCGGGACATGAGAAAAAGCTTCTGCGCATGGGCCTTTTTACCGCCCTGGCCATCGGTATTCACAACTTCCTGAAGGATTGGCCACGTTTTTGGCGGCGTTGGAGGATTCGAGCCTTGGCGTCGCCATTGCCATCGCCATCGCTTTGCACAACATCCCCGAGGGCGTGGGCGTTTCGGTGCCTATCTATTACGCCACAGGGAAGCGCAGGACGGCTTTTTTCTACTCGTTTTTGAGCGGATTTTCCGAGCCGATCGGGGCGGGTCGTGCATGCGCGGCCCGCCCCGGTCGCGTTTACTTGCGGGATTCCAGCAGCTTCCGGAAGGCGGGCAGGCCGGGCTTGCCGTCCTTGGTGGTCACGCCCTCAAGCCATGTGCTGGCGATGTCCGGATGCGCGGCCACCCAGTCCAGGGCTGCGTCACGGGCCTTCATTTCCGGATGCTCGTGCATGGTGACCATGATGGAGTTCATCATGCCGACAGGCACAACGTAGTTTTTGAGAAAGCGGGTCACGTTCGGCATGTCTTCGGGCAGCCCCTTGCGCACGTTGGTGTAGACCGTGGCCGTGCCGTCGTCGGGTCCGAAGGTTTCGTCCGTGCTGCCTTTGAGGTAGGTCATGTCGATCTTTTCATTCATGCTGTGCGGAGACCAGCCCAAAAAGACGATCCACTTCTGCTCACGCATGAAGGACTGCACCTGGGCCAGCATGCCGGATTCGCTGGACGCCACCAGCTCGAATTTCCCCAGGCCGAACATGTTCGTGTTGATCATGGACTCGATGATGTCGTTGCCGTCGTTACCTTCCTCGATGCCGTAGATTTTCCATTCCAGCTTGTCGCCGTATTTGGCGATATCCTTGAAATCCCTGAGGCCGCCCTCGGCCACGTAGCTCGGCACGGCCAGGGTGTATTTGGCTCCGGTCATGTTCGGCACAAGCTGGATGACGTTGCCGGAATCGAAATGGGGACGCGCCACGCTCTCCATGGATGGCATCCAGTTGCCCAGGAACACGTCGGCTTCATTCGTGGCCAGCGCCTGGTAGCAGATGGGCAGGGAGGTCATCATGTTGGAGGAGGAGTAGCCGAGGCTCTGCAAAATGGCCACGGCCAGCTCGCTGGTCACAGTGACGTCGGTCCATCCGACGCTGGTGACGAGCACGTCGTCGCGGCTTGCCTGGACCGGCGCGGCGAAGAGGGTCAGCAGCAGGACAAGGACGGGGATGGTTTTTTTCAATGTCGCAATAATCATGGAAACTCCCTTGTTGAAATGAAAGACGGAGTGACTTGGGGGGCCGGGACATCCCGGCCCTGCATGCTATACGCCGAACCAATTGATCGGCCGGGCGGCGTGGTTCTGGAAAATGTGTTTGACTTCCGTGTACTCTTCCAGGCCCTGCCGCCCCAGTTCCCGGCCCAGGCCGGACTGCTTGTAGCCGCCCCAGGGAGCCTGGGTGAAATAGACGTTGAAGTCGTTGACCCAGACCGTGCCGAAGCGCAGGCCCGAGGACATGCGGCGGATGCGGTCCGTATCGCGGGTCCAGAACCCTGCGGACAGGCCATAGATCGTGCTGTTGGCCCGGGTTAGCGCTTCCTCTTCGGTGGCGAAACGCTCGATGGTGATGACCGGTCCGAAGACCTCCTCCTGCACGATGCGCATGTCGTTTGTGCACTCCGTGAACAGGGTCGGCTCCACGAAAAAGCCATTGGCCAGGGCCGGATCAGCCGGGCGCTTTCCTCCCAGCAGCAGCCTCGCTCCTTCTTTACTGGCAATGCGGATGTAGCTTTCCACCTTGTCGCGGTGCGCGGCTGAGATGAGCGGCCCCATCTGGGCGCCTTCGGTCAGCCCGTCTCCAATGCGGATTTTGGCCATGCGGTCTGCCAGCGCGTCAACCATGCGGTCGTGGATTCCATCCTGCAGCAGGACGCGGGCTCCGGCGGAGCAGATCTGTCCGGCGTGGAAGAAGACGCCGTTCAGGATATAGTCCAGGGCCGTGTCGAAATCGGCGTCATCGAAGATGATGTTGGGGTTTTTGCCACCCAGTTCCAGGGCGACCTTTTTCACGTTGGCGGCCGCCGCGCGCATGATGGTCTTGCCTGTCTCGATGCCGCCGGTGAAGGAGATGAGATCGACGTCAGGGTTTTCAGCCAGTTCCGCGCCGACAGAAGCGCCGGGGCCAAGCACCAGATTGACCACGCCCTCGGGGAAACCAGCCTCCTGGCACAGTTCCGTGACCTTGATGGTGGTCAGGGGGGTGATCTCGCTTGGCTTCATGACCACGGTGCAACCGACGGCCAGGGCCGGAGCCAGTTTCCAGGCGGCCTGCAGCAGGGGATAGTTCCAGGGCGAGATCTGTCCGCATACGCCCACAGGCTCGCGCACGACCATGCTTGTTGCGTCCGGGACCGGTGAGGCTATGACCTCGCCCGCGTCCTTGTCGGCAAGCCCTGCGTAGTAGCGGAAGATGCCCGCGATGTCGGCCATGTCCCAGTGGCTCTCTTCAAGAGTCTTGCCTGTGTTAAGGGTCTCAAGGCGGGCTAGTTCCTCGGTGTCGCGTTCGATCAGGTCCGCGAGATGCAGCAATTGCCGCCCGCGCTCCGCGCCCGTGGTCTTGGACCACGGACCCTGATCAAAGGCGCGCCGTGCCGCGTCTATGGCGTCACGCGCGTCTTCGCGGTTTCCTTCCGAAACGGTCGCGATGATGCTTTGGTCGAAGGGATTGATGATGTCCCGCGTGGCCGTGGAGTGAGCGCGGGTCCAGAGGCCGTCAATGTGCATCATTTTTTCGGTCATTTCTTCTCCTTGGTCGTGCTCTTTTCGTGCCGGTAGAAGGGAGCGGTGTCTGGCGCGAGCGGCGTGTTGCCAAGGATCATGTCAGCCGCCTTTTCGGCGATCATCATCACCGGAGCGTAAATGTTGCCGTTGGTCACATAAGGCATGATCGAGGCATCAACCACGCGCAGTCCCTGCACTCCATGCACGCGCAGTTCGTTATCGACCACGGCCATGTCGTCGTAGCCCATCTTGCACGTGCAGCTCGGGTGGTAGGCGCTCTCACCCTCCCTGGCCACGAAATCGAGGATCTCCTCGTCGGTCTGCACGTCTTCGCCCGGGGCTAGTTCCCGGCCGCGCAGGCTGTCGAAGGCGGGCTGGGTCATGATCTTGCGGGTCAGGCGGATGGCCTCGACCCAGTCCCGGCGTTCCTGTTCCGTGGACAGATAGTTGAAGAGGATGGACGGGTATTCTTTGGGGTCGGAGCTCTTGATCTTCACATGACCGCGCACGTCGGTGTTCATGGGGCCGACGTGGACCTGATAGCCATGCCCCGCATTGGGCGAAGACCCGTCATAACGGATGGCAATGGGCAGGAAGTGATACTGGATGTTCGGGTATTCGACCTGATCGTTGCCGCGTACGAAGCCACCGGCCTCGAAATGGTTGGTCGCGGCCTCGCCGGTCTGCCCGAAAAGCCATTTGAGGCCGATCCAGGGCTGGTTCCACCACTGCAGGGCAGGGAACATGCTGACCGGCTTGGTGCAGGCGTATTGCACATAGAGTTCCAGATGGTCCTGCAGGTTTTCGCCCACGCCCGGCAGGTCGTGGACTACGGGAATGCCCAATTCACGAAGCTCCGACCCGTTGCCGATGCCGGAGAGCTGCAGAAGTTGCGGGGAATTGATGGCCCCGCCGCAGCTGATGATTTCGCCGCCGTTCACGCGGTGCACGCGGCCCAGGCGTTCGTATTCCACACCTATGGCACGGGTGCCTTCAAAAAGGATGTGATGGGCCGTGGCCTTGCACTTGACGTTCAGGTTACGCCTGTTCTTGACCGGATGGACGTAGGCCCGGGCCGCGTTCCAGCGCCGGCCGCGATAGGTGGTGCGGTCGAACTTGCCAAACCCTTCCTGCTGATAGCCGTTGACGTCGGTCAGGGGATATCCGGCCTCCTGCACGGCCTGGAAAAAGGCGTCGAAGAGCGGATTGTCGCAATCCGGACTGGTCAGATACAGAGGGCCTGCGCCGCCCTGATATTCGTCCGTACCTTTAAGCCGGTATTCGAAGCGCTTGAAGTAAGGCAGGCAGCGGGCATAATCCCAGTTTTCCAGGCCCTTTTCCCCAGCCCATTTCTCGAAATCCATGGCGTTGCCGCGAATGTGGATCATGCCGTTGATGCAGCTCGATCCGCCCAGCACCTTGCCTCGCGGCTGGTAGATGCGCCGATTGTGCATGTGCGGTTCCGGCTCGGATTCGTACCACCAGTTGTAGGTCTTTCCGGCCAGGGGATAGGTCAGGGCTGCGGGCATGTGAATGCGGAAATCAAGGCGGAAGTCGGGCAGACCCGCTTCGAGGACCAGGACGCTGGTTTTGGGGTTGGCGCTTAGACGGTTGGCCAGGACGCTGCCGGCGGAGCCGCCGCCGACAATGATGTAATCATAAAACTTCATGCAAAATCCTTTTGAATTGAGGTTGCCCCGTTTTAGGAATCGTCGGGCGAAACACGGGAGGACGCCGCTGCGCGTTCGTTCAGGCAATACCTGAGCATGGCGTAATGATAGCCAATGAGGCTCCTGGCGCGCAGGGGGTCGTTTTCGGCGATGGCGCGGGCGGTCTCGGCCCAGTTGGCGGCGGTGCGCTCGCGGTACATCGGGGTGTCGTACAAGGTGTAGTCATGGGAGCTGAACCCGCGTTGCAGCGCCTGCATGATCCACTCGAAAATCGGGTTGTCGGCCATATGGGCCAGGGCCAGGTTCAGGTCCCGGTCCAGATGGCCGATCCTGTCCGTGTCATGTTCGTCCTGCCGCAGGCAGGCCTCGAACTCTTCGGCCATGGACACCAGGGCCTGCTTGGCCTCAACCGAACCCCGGGCAATGGCCAGGATGACCAGGGTCTCGTCCACGCTCTCGCGAAATTCAATGAGGGCCGAAGGTGCGACATCATGCTGCTTGAGAAAAAGAGCCAGCGACTCCCCGATGCTGACCATGCCGACCTTGCACACATAGGCCCCGCCCTTGACGCCCTTGCGGATGTCCAGGAGCCCTTTCTGTTTCAGCGCCCGCAGGGCCTCGCGGATGGCGCCGCGCCCAATGCCGAACTGTTGCTGCATCTCGCGCTCGCTCGGCAGGCGCTGTTCGGGCGCCAAGCGTCCGGCCATGATGGCCGCCTCGATCTGCAAGGCGACATCTTCGCTGGCCCGCCCGGCCTTGGCCGGAAAGAAGAGAGGTTCGGAGGTTGTCATTGGTAGTACCTTTCTGTGTTATTTTGCGCAAAAATGGGTAAAAAAGAGCGTCAAAGTACTTTTTTA
>Ga0180007_10000132_pt1 | contig 134420 bp, 113 predicted proteins | sample MM_PC_MetaG_FD_121122 | JGI IMG/M metagenome (GOLD analysis project Ga0180007, IMG submission 121122) | Groundwater microbial communities from the Aspo Hard Rock Laboratory (HRL) deep subsurface site, Sweden - MM_PC_MetaG | ecosystem: Environmental > Aquatic > Deep subsurface > Groundwater...
CATGATTGCCTCCATAAGGCAACAATGATACTGATATTTATCTCTGTCAATTAGAAGCAATAAGACTCACAATCAAATTGCGATGCTTCTTAACTGGTTCTATAAGAAATTATAGGCACCCCGAACCGAATTCGAACTCTGGGTAAAAACCTGAAAATTCCTGAATTGTAGTATTGCATGCGTGAATAGGGTATGTGTCAGTTGGAAGTCAATGCTGTAGAGTTTGGAAGCAGCTCCATTATTCAGGGTGAAGCTTAGGGAGTTATCTCCTGACTGGTTGTAATTATCTATACCTTGCATATATTCCCCTATGCTACTAAAAACAGAGAAGGGAGAATCATGAAAACACTGATAGTTATGGCTGTACTTTCCACACTGGCCTTTGGTGCTACAGAATTCGGAGCACAGGTTGGCTACTGGTTCCCAACGGGTGACGCAGGGGACGTCTATGGTGGCAACTTTTATTTTGGAGGTCAGTTCCTTTCCCACATGCCATTGTTCGCCATTGAAGCCGCGATTGGGTACACTCCACTCAAGCTTGATACCGAAGTAGCCGGTGTTGATTTTTCGGGGCATATCATTCCTATCGCAGTTGGTCTTAGAAGCTACTCTGGATCGCTGTATGCTGCAGGAGGACTTGAACTCGACATGGTTTCGGCAAAAACCGAGGTTCTCGGTGTTGAAACCTCTGATACATCAGATAACTATTTCGGCGGATACATCGGAGCCGGTTTGATTGCTCCTCTTGTTGGAGTCGGAGATCTTGATCTCAATGCAAGAGTGCACTTCATGGACTTTGATGATCTCTGGATGGGACTGTGCGTGGGAATTAACTTCTAGTTACCGGTAAAGGCTAAACAGGGGCTGTTCAGGCAGCCCCTTATTCTTTAATAAAGGCTGTGATCTCAGCAATTAGTTTTTGGATGTTCCTGATTCTGTAACCCCCGAAACTTGCTTTTCTGTCCCAGGGAAGCAGAGCTCCCACATTGTGGAACCCTACCCTTGTACCAGCCCAGTTCTCCTCAACAGTATGCCGTTTTTCTTCATGGCCGAAGATAAATGTCGGTGTACCGCAGAGCAGGGTCATCTTAACAGGTCCGGACTGGTTGCCAACGGCTGCTGATGCGGTGCCAGTGTTGCAAAGAGCCACCATCCAGTCCAGGGAAAGTGAATCATTCTTTCCCACAAGACTGGTAAAATTCTCATGCTGTACATCAATGTCACCATAGGCTCCATTCAGGCTTCCGAATGATGCTACAATTCTATCGGGGAAGCTCCTGCAGAGCGAATTGATGATAACTTCCCAATGTTTTCGCGGAATATTTCTGCCTTTGAATTTGGAAGCCCGGCAGCGCGGGAAAACCATTATTACCTTTCTTTCTCCGAATGTGTCGCGGCAGAACTTTTCAGCTTCCTCGGAGTGTTCATAGGGCGCAAACGTCCGTGAATCCGGAAAGGTTCCGTATCTGGTAACAATCTCGTAGTTGGGATAGGCGTTTCTCAGAGGCTCAGAAATAATGCTGTGATCCTTCACTCTTCTGCCGGTTCGTGGATTGTAGAGGTGTCCCCCGTCAGACAGCAGGCTGCCGAATTTTTCTTTCCATTCGGGTGGAAGAGTCAGAATCTCACTTGCTGCTCCCCGGTAAAAGACCCGCTTTGCCTCTGAACAGATAACACCGGCAGGTTCAGAGTTTTCTTTCAAAAAACGGATATGAGCGGCGAGATACATAGACCAGCCTATTTCCCCCACATCGTAGTAAAGCTTCATCATATTGATACCAACCCGGTTCTAAGCCTTTTTCTGTAGTGAATCAGGAACAGTATGCCAGCTGCGAGGAAAAAGAAAAAAGAAAGAAGGAAATTTGCACTGAATCCCAGGTACTGCATGACTACACTGCCCAGTATAGGGGCGACAAAACCCCTGAAAGCCGTAGCTGTAACATGAAGTCCCTGGTATGTGGCAGTTCTGCCCTCAGGGGCAAAGTACATGCTTGACATGTTCCAGGAAAGGTTTACTCCTGCCATTCCGATGGCGAAAAGAAGCCATGCTGCATAAAAGAGTGGAATACCGAATGAGGGGGTAAGGCTGCTGGCAACCAGAAGCAGTGGAAAACCGGCAAGTATCAGGCAGACAGCTCCTGTGAATTTGAACGGGTGAAGCTTGTCCATTTTTGCACCCAGAAACGGCCCCAGAAACAGCATACCCATCTGCCCAATAACTCCCTTTGCCATTGCATACTGCTCATAAGACAGCTTCAGCACCTCCTGCGAGTAGAAGGGTATAGCAGGCTGTATCGACATGAACCCAAAACCGTAAATCATAAAGAATGCCTCGAACAGCACGAATTCTCTGTCTCCTTTAAGCACATCTCCGAGACTCCTGAAGAAGTCACGGAGGTTGGACTGGGCAACAGCCACAGGGTCGGTCATGCCTCTGGCCATGAATCCCATCACTACGGCCTGTCCGCAACCCATTATGCCCTCTACAACAAACAGCCACTTGTAGAAGGTGAAATCCGCATCAAGAATGGAACCCGCAAGCATCGCCGCAGGAAGAGCAAAGAGGTTGAGAATGCTCATTGTCCATCCAAAGAGAAGCCCTCGGTGGCCCTTCTCATACCTGCTGCGCATCACCGCATTCTGACCCGGTATTACAAGGCTGTTGCTGCCGAAATACAGAAACAGAAGAAAAAGCATGAGGTTTACACTGCCCGAGAAGAACATCAGCGCAATGGGCAATCTGAGGGCCGCACCTATAAATATTGCAATTGAGTGTCTGTTGCTGCTGTCAACAAAGTGACTCACAAGAACACTGAACAGGTTGCTTATGGGCCAGATCATTGTTAGCAGGGTAATCTGCACCACGCTGGCACCAAGGCCGTTTGTTGCTATGTAGTCGTGATTCATTATCACGCCAGCAGCAACAGCCCCAAGTATCTGGCTGATCAGATGAAGTTTGAATGCCCCTTTCTCGTCATCGGTAAGGGGCATTCTGAAAAAAGAGTTTTCCGCCAATCCCTGCGGAATGGTTCTCCTGAAAAAGAACAAATCTATTCTCCGGGCAGGATGCCGATTTCCTCGAGTTTTCTGATAACCTCAGCTGCGGATTCCTCAGGAGTCTGGCCATGCGTGTGAAGATGAATCTCGGGGTTTTCGGGAGCCTCATACGGAGCACTGATACCGGTGAACGAGGGGATGATTCCGGCTCTTGCCTTTTTGTAGAGACCCTTGGGATCCCTCTCTTCAGCCACAGCAAGGGGAACATCGACAAAAACCTCTATGAAATCGCCCGGGCTCTGCATCTCCCTGGCCAGCTTTCTGTCCTTTGCATAGGGACTGATGAAAGCCACCAGGTTCAAAATGCCGAAACTTGTGAAAAGCTTCGCCACTTCGCCGATTCTGCGGATGTTTTCCGTTCTGTCTTCTGGTGAGAAACCCAGGTCGCGATTCAGACCGAGTCTTACATTATCTCCATCCAGAACTGCCGTGCGCACCCCTCTTGCATGCAGCATGCGGGAAACATAGTCGGCAACTGTGGACTTACCGCTTGCACTCAGGCCGGTAAACCACACGGTAGCTCCCTGGTGGCAGTTCATTTCTTCAATATCGTTTCTTGCAATGGCATGGTCGTGCCAGGTGAGGTTTCTTTTTTCATTTTTGGCCATTATTTCTCCTTAGGCTGCCGGGTTGAGGGTGAAATATACAAAGGTTGGGCAGAAGCGTGGCCGATTTCGTATTTTACCCGCTTGAATCAATCGGAAATTGTTACCCCCCCGGGAGGAAAAATGAGAAACAAAGAAGCCGTAATCAGAGCCAATCTTAACAATTGCCTTACAGAAACAGCTCAGCTGGGAATCGGTAACTGCAAGCGAGGCAAGGTCAGAGACATATACGACCTGGGAGACAAGCTTCTTTTGGTTACCACCGACAGACAGAGCGCCTTTGACCGTATTCTTGCTTCTGTACCCTTCAAGGGGCAGGTTCTTAACAGGGTAAGCGCATGGTGGTTCAATCAGACAAAACACATTGTTCCCAATCATGTGATCGATGTTCCTCACCCAAATGCAACGCTTGGAATGAAGATGGAAGTATTCCCCATAGAATTCGTGATGAGGGGTTTTCTAACGGGCAGCAGCAGCACCAGCGCCTGGACCCTTTACAACAAGGGTGAGAGAAACATCTGCGGTAACATTCTTCCTGATGGAATGGTTAAGAACCAGAAATTTCCTGAACCCCTGATCACCCCCACAACTAAGAGTGAAGAGCACGACGAATCCATCACTCCGGAGCAGATAGTTTCCGGAGGGTTCATGACTCAGGCAGACTGGGATGAGACATCGAGAATAGCTAAAGAGCTGTTCTCATTTGGCGTGAAAACAGCAGCTGAACGAGGTCTTATCCTTGTAGACACAAAGTATGAGATGGGAAAAGATCATAATGGCAACATCGTTCTCATCGATGAGATACACACGCCGGACAGTTCCCGCTACTGGCTCGCGGAAAGCTACGAAGAACGGCTGTCAAAGGGGCTGGAACCAAAGAACATCGACAAGGAATTCCTGAGACTCTGGTTCATGGACAACTGCGACCCGTATAACGACGAAATTCTCCCGGAAGCTCCGGATGACCTTGTTGCAGAACTGTCTTCACGCTACATCACTCTTTTTGAGATGATAACAGGCGAGGAGTTTGTGCCTGTGGAGGGTGATCCCGCAAGGGGTCTGCTTGATGCTGTAAAAAGCCTGTAAGTATTTTGAGTTCAAACCCGGGAAGGTGTATCTTTCCCGGGTTCTTTATTGAGCCGGCGGGTATGAGGAATTTTGAGTTCAGACCTGATTTAAGCTGGCGAGTCTTGCAGAATCCCGATATTGCTGCCGGCAGCTTCTTGCATCTCCTCTACCGGCTATCTTCATGAATGCTTCCAAGCTTGACCCGTTATCTGAGGTGTTTCTCTATCTGATTGGCGTTTTTTTCGTTACAGCTCTTGTTAAATGGATATTTGCCCTCTTTTCAGTTCACATCACCCAGGTAGACTGGATGGTTTTCAGGGATGCCAGAAGCGAGGGCTTCCTTCAGCCCGGATGGGTAAAGATCAAACTCAGAGAGTCTGCTCAGTGGCAGCCACTGCACCCCAACCTGCCACTGATCTGCATCCATGCCCAATTCAGGCCGGGCATCTGAAGCAATTGTGCATTGGAACATGAATTCCACCTGATGAGCATCCCCGTCTTGCGCTGCAAACTCATGGTTTCCTGCGATGTAATCCCTGACAAAGAGAATATCTCCAACTTCAACATCGATTGATGCTTCCTCGAAGCACTCCCTCTTAAGGGTTTCAATGAGGGACTCGCTATGATTCTGCCCGCCGCCTGGAAGAATGTACCAGTCGGCACCGTCTGAACGGTTTTTTATCGCAAGCAGTTCGCTGTTTCTTATTATTATCGCTTTGGCTGAGTTCCTGATTCCGGTTGGAAGATCAGTCATCTTCAAACAGGTCCGGGGTTTCCCCCTCAAATTTTTTCAGAATGCTGCTCATTCTGTTTCTCAGAGCATCTGCTTCGGCACCGATTTCCTCTATAGTTTTTCTTGGCTCTGATGGCTGCTCCTGAATATCCTGCAGTGCTATTTCATCTTCCGAAATCTCAGATTCCTCTTCAGAAAGCTCAGGCTCCCTGCTTATCTCAATTGCTTTAAGTGATGATATCACCTTTTTGCCGCAAAGCTGTATCCCCCTGGCTTTAACGCCTTTCACCGCAATTAGGGATAGAAGAGTTTCACCTTTTCTTGTTTTCATGCGTTTCTGTCTTTCAAACCAGTAGTCAAGCAGAACATCCTCGCGATCAAGAAAAGCCATTATCTCTGTGTTCTCCGGTACGAAGGCATACTCTCTGTCAAGAATGTATCCGCCGATGGAAAAGCGCTTTACGAAGGCAATTCTGTCTTTCCTGTCTCTGTAGATGCAGGCGAACAGCTTATCTCTGTCGCAGGGCCCACACCACAGCACTGTACCGGTTATCATCAGCTTCTCCTGCATGGTAACCACTTTGTAGGTTCCATCGTCGAGGAAGTAGAGAATTCTGTCAAGCTCTGACACATTCCAGGTTCTTGCGCCCTTGACAGATGTGCCGATAAAGCCGGTATCGGGATCATAGCCCATTTTAAGATTGGCGATTGCAATTTCTCTCTTGTCGATCTCATAAAATGTTTCAAGTGAGGTTTTTCGGGGAAAGAGCTTTCCATACTTGTCAAGGAAGCTCTGCAGCACCTCAACAGCATAGTCAGTGAGATTCCTGAGCCTCTTGGCTGCAATCTTCATTTTTGCCTCGATATCGCCGATTTCCTTCCGGTGAGCCTCAATATCAAATCTGCTTATTCTGCGGATTTTGAGCGCAAGCAGGCGGTCAATATCATCGTCGGAAACCTCTCTGTCGTAGTCTATCAGGAAGGGAACAAGGCTTCCGGAAACAGTTGTTTTCACCTCATCGAGGGTTGGACATTCCTCAATAGTCTTGTAAAGCCGGTTCTCAATGAATATCTGCTCAAGGGTCATCCAGTGCAGCTTGTCCTGCAGGTTTGCTATTTCCAGCTCAAGCTCTCTTTTAAGAATACGCTGAAGCGACATGGCAGAGTACCTGATAAGATCGGAAACTGTGGTTTCGACAGGTCTGCCATCTATTATCACAACCATGTTGGCAGTATGCGCTATTTCGCATTCGGTGCTTGCATAAAGCTGCTGTATTGTCTCGTCGGCTGAGGCACCCCTGGCGATGGTTATCTCAATTTCCGCGTTGGCAGTAGTGTAGTCGTCGATACTTGATATTTTCAGCCTGCCTTTTCGGGCTGCGCCTTCAATGGATGCCATAACAGATTCAGTGGTGGTGCCGAAGGGTATCTGGGTAATTGCCACTTTCTTGTTATCTCTGCGTTCTATCCTGGCTCTGCACTTAATCCTGCCGCTGCCGTCCTCGTAACCGGATACATCCACGGCCCCGCCCTGAATGAAATCCGGAAACAGCTTGAAATCCTTGCCTCGCAGGCAGGCGATCTGAGCTTTCAGAACTTCGTTGAAATTGTGAGGAAGAATCTTGGTGGACATGCCCACTGCAATCCCCTCTGCCCCAAGTAGAAGAACCACAGGAACCTTTGCCGGAAGAAGCACAGGTTCTTTGTTGCGCCCGTCGTAGCTGACATCAAAATCGGTTATATCGTCATTGAAAAGCACATCTCTGGCCAGCTGGGTAAGCCGGCACTCGATGTAACGCGGAGCCGATGCCTCATCTCCGGTAAGAATGTTACCGAAGTTGCCCTGTCTGTCTATAAAGAAATTCCTGTTTGCAAGAGACACCAGTGCTGCACCGATGGACTGGTCTCCGTGGGGATGATACCGCATGGTGTGACCGATGACATTGGCAACTTTATTAAATCGGCCGTCGTCCATTTCCCACAGTGACCATAGAATTCGCCTTTGAACCGGCTTGAGCCCGTCTGCTGCATCAGGAATCGCTCTTTCTTTAATCACATAGGAAGCAAAATCAAGGAAATTGCCTTCGTAGAGTTTTCTCAGACCGGTCATCGAAGGTTGTCCATTATGTATTGCTTTCTCTCGGGTGTGTTCTTGCCCATATAGAAGCCAAGCATGTCAGAAACATCTGCAATTCTGTCGATACCGACTTTTTCAAGCCGTATGTCTTTGCCTATGAACTGACCGAACTCCTGCGGGCTGATCTCTCCCAGACCTTTGAATCGTGTTACCTCGGATTTCTTGCCCAGGCTGTTTTCTGCATCAGTTTTTTCTTTATCCGAGTAACAGTAGATGGTTTCTTTCTTGTTCCTCACTCTGAAAAGAGGGGTTTCCAGGATGAAAAGGTGTTCGTTAAGCACGAGGTCTTCAAAAAAATGAAGAAAGAGTGTCATCAGCAGATTCCTTATGTGTAGACCGTCCACATCCGCATCTGTGGCAAGTATGACCCGGTTGTACCTGAGACCTTCGACTCCACCCTCTATGTTAAGTGCCCGCATGATGTTGTAGATTTCTTCGTTTTTGTAGACAGTATCCCTGCGATGCTCAAACACGTTGAGCGGTTTGCCTTTCAGTGCATACACCGCCTGGGTGTATACATCTCTGGAAGACACAAGACTGCCTGCGGCACTCAACCCCTCGGTGAGAAAAATTGAGCTTTCTTCTTCTCTTTTATCACCGTTTCCCAGGTGAATTTTACAGTCTTTGAGTTTGGGAATGCGGATTGCGGTCTGCTTCGCACGGGCTCGGGCCTTCTTCTGAACTATCTGCAATTCTGTGCGGAGCTTCTGGTTTGCCTTGACCTTGTTAATAAGTTCGTCTGCCAGTGCAGTATCACGGTGAAGCATCTGTTCAAGTTCGCTTCCAACTCTGGAGACAATGTCACGTCTTATGTCGCTGTTGCCCAGTTTGTTCTTTGTCTGGCTCTCGAAAACAGGGTCTTTAAGCTTGATCGAAATCGCAGCTATTATTCCGTCGCGAACATCATCACCTGTGAATTTTTCAGGGCTGTAAGCGTTAACTCCCTTTAGAATGCCTTCCTTGAAGGCAGAAAGGTGCGAACCGCCTGCGCTTGTGTACTGGCCGTTGGCGAATGAAAGGTATCTTTCACCATAGGCATGGGTATGGGTAAAAGCAAACTCAAGCGTTTTTTCGCGGAAGTAAATCACAGGATAGATAGCTTCATCGCCTGCTTCATGTTCGAGCAGATCTTGAAGACCGTTTTCCGATTCGTATGTGTTTTCGTTGAATTGTATTTTCAACCCGGAATTGAGAAAAGCAAAGTGTCTTAGCCTTTTGTCAAGAAAATCGTCTCGAAAGGTGTACTGCCCGAATATTTCTCTGTCCGGTATGAACTCAACATAAGTGCCATTTCTCTCAGTTGTTTTTTCTGTTGAATCTTCAACGAGCTCGCCCCTTGAGAAAACAATCCTCCTGGACTCGCCGTCTCTGTAGGAACAGACCATGAAGTGCTCGGACAGGGCATTAACTGCCTTTGTACCAACACCATTCAGCCCGACACTGAACATAAAAACATCGGTGTTGTACTTGGCGCCTGTGTTTATCTGCGAAACGCACTCAATTAACTTGCCAAGAGGAATTCCTCTGCCGTAATCACGAACTGAACAGGTATTGTCATTGATTTTCACGCGGATACGCTTTCCATATCCCATTATGAATTCATCTATTGAGTTGTCTATAACTTCTTTAAGAAGTATGTAGATTCCGTCATCGACATTGGTGCCGTCTCCGAGACGCCCGATATACATACCCGTTCGAAGCCTGATGTGTTCGATGGAAGAAAGGGTTTTGATTTTGCTCTCATCATACTTGGCAGCGGTGACTCCGCTCATGGTACCACCATATCTTGATATGTGTTGAACTTGCTGCCCCACATAGTGTGCATGCGCGTGCATTCAAGGTGAAAATGGCACATGTAGTGGCATAACCAGCAGCTACTATACAACACTTTGATGAAAACTGGAAGAGGCTTTCTCAGTCTCCCTGCCCTTTGAAGCCGCGGAGAACCCTGCCTGCCTTACCCACGGCCACTCCCGGCTCAGAAAGAAGCTCTGAGGCCCAGCGGCGGATGTTGCGGTAACTGGTAACTTTTCTCCAGCTGCGATACTTTTCTATGCGGTGTTTCCAGGAGATTACATCCTCCACGGTAAGATTGGGAAGACGCATGTTCATCACTTCGTGAGCACGGTTTCTGGCAGGATCAAGCAGTTCGGGATTAGTGTCGCTGGCCAGGTACCCGTTCTCCACCGCCCAGGAGTGAATGTATCTGCCTGGAATTGCTGTGGAAAAGTAAACGATTATGTCATCCGGCTTAAGTTTCTTCAGAAGCTGGTATGTGGCTCGTATGTCTTCGTCTGTCTCGAGTGGAAACCCGATCATGAGATTGGCTGTTGCTTCAACATTGAACTCGCGGCACCATTTAAAAGCATCAATGGCCTGATCGGGTGTTGTATTCTTTTTGTAGAAGTCGAGTATTTTCTGGCTTCCGCTCTCTACCCCGAATGAAATGCAGTGGCAGCCGCTTTCTCCCATGATTCTGACTTTGTTCCGTGTAACTGTATCCACCCTGCTGTTACAATGCCACTCCAACCTGATATCTGCTTCAACAAGAAGGTTTTTAAATTCCTCAAACCAGCTTTCAGGATGCATGGTTATGGTATCGTCCTTGAAGAATACCCTGAGAGAGCTCTTTCTCCGGAGCTGAGCCAGCTCCTTAATCTCAGCCACAACATTTGCCGCGGAACGGTATCTGATACCTCCGCCGTAAATCATATCGGTGCTGGGCTTGCAGTAGATGCACTTGAACGGACATCCGCGAGTGGTAACAACCCCGAACTCAGACATACCCCCGGCCAGGTATGAGTCGTAATCAACGACATCCCTGGCAGGAAATGGAATGTTATCAAGAACGGCAGGTACAGGTCTTCTGGGATTCTCAGTACACACTCCGTCTTCCTGGATGTACACAAGGTTTCTTATGGTTCTGTAGTTTTTGCCGTTTTCCACGAAATCAGCGAGCTCGACGATCGATTCCTCAGCTTCTCCGACAAGAGCGCAATCCGCTCCTGTATCCCTTATTGATTTTTCAGGAAAAATGCTTGGATAGGCACCGCCCATGACGAACAAAGAGTCAGGACAAATTGTTTTCAGATGCGCCGTGACCACTGAAGCTCTTTCAAGTTTTGCTGCAGCCGAAATAGCCACGGCAATAATGCCGGCCCCTTCTGCCAGATGATCAAGTTCATTCAACTCTGAACAGAAGGAATAATCCATGAAAACAGGCTGGTGACCGGCTTCTCTGAGAGCGCTCACAAGATGCAGAACTCCGAGAGGTTCAGCGAGCCCGTTGTATTCAAACCACTTGTACCTTGGGTAGACAAGAGCTACTTTCAATGATTACCTCCACTGCCAGGCGCCGAAGATAGCGGTTTTTCTAAAATATTTCAAGAACTGTGCACATCAGTTTCCTGGACTGCTGGCGCGGTGAAAATCGGGGATTATTCTTTTTCCACCCATCACATACCATAGAGCGAAGAAAAGAGCAACAGACAGTACCGCATCAGTAACCGGTGCGAAGGGATGCAAAAGTACAAGTGCAAATGAAGAAACGAAAGCTGCAAATGGTCTTCTGACACCTCTCACAAATCCGGTTGACCCGTGGATTTTACGGAGTCTCCAGGAAAACAGAACGGCAACCAGAGAAAACAGGCTAAAAAATGCAATAGCTGCACCGGTTATGCCCAGCCCGGGAACCAGCAGGAATAACAGAGCAATCTGTACTGCGAGACTGAGACCAATGTAGGGAAGGGCCATTTTCTGTCTTTCTTCTGCGATAATAACCGACATGTACAGATGGAAATAATATGCGGCAGGAAGCGTGACAAGAATGATCCTGAATGTGAGCAGAACCGTTTCAGGCTGAACTCCCCTCAAGTATTCAGATCCCCATACAATCTCCAGAATTTGAAGCCCCCCCGCCCAGAGTGAGAGTATAAGAACCCCGGCAATAACCGTGAAAAGTTCCGTCATCCATGCTATTCTCTCCCTTGCCTTTCCCCAACCTGAACGGGTAGCATCGCAAAGCGCAGGAAAAAGAGATCCGGGAAGCAGTGTTGGAGTAACTATCAGAATCATTGATTCAAGTATTTTTATTCCCTGCTGATATGCGGCAACCGCAGCGTCTCCCATCTGGGCTTTTACAAACACTGAATCAAGTCTGAGACCTGCTGCCATGAGAATCCCTGCAATTCCAAGGGGAACTGAGGCTTTCAGAAGAGGAACTGCTGTTTTAAGTACACCTGAGGATCTGTCGAATCTGAAACCCATTCTATGAAGGGCGCCATAAACAAAAATCAGTGCAGGAACCTGCCTCATTACATACGAAGCCCCGGCAAAGTAGACACCTCTGCCTGTATACCAGGCGAAAAGAGCCAGCAGTATCCCAAGTGAACCATGCAGAACCCGTGCCGCGCCCTCGTTGATCATTACCTCTCTGGCACGGAAGACTGCGTAGGAAGTCTCACAGAAACCATCAAGAATGAATCCTGCGGAAACAATAAGGATAAGAAGGAGCTGATCAAGAGAGTAGCCTCCTGCCCATCCAGCCAACATCACAGCAGATACAGAGAGAATTGAAAGGCCAATTCTAAGGATAATTGCCGAGGACAGTGTGCTATTTACAGAACTTCCTGAAGCAATTCTTCTAGTAATAAGCATTGTTACGCCCATATCACTAAGAAATATTGTAATAAGTCCTATTGATATTGCCAATAGCAGTTCACCAAAAGGTCCGTCATTCAGTATTCTGGAATAAACCATTAGAGACAGAAAGAGCCCGGCTTTCCCGAATATCTGCCCCAGAAGCATGTATGCGCTGTTTACCTTTCGGCCGGCCATAACTGTTTCATGGTCGATGTACGGCGCTTGGAGAAAGACCGGCTTCCTTCAGAGCAAGGCTTCGCTTGATTTTCTTCGTTGTGGTCTTAGGAAGATCATCCTGCGCTATAATAAAACTGGCGATGCGCTTGTATGTCTCAGCAGTAGAATTGTAGCTTCTAACGACCTTTCTCACGGCATCGACCTCGTCGGTGCAGGTGATCTTTCTGTTCTCGCTGTCTGCTTCCTTTATGAGCAGGTCACGATCGGGAACAACTAAAACGCAGATATCCTCTCCTTTGGTTTCCGATACCCGACCGAAGACCATGCATTCCTTCACATGACGGAATCTATTGAGTCTTGTTTCTATTTCTTCAGGGTACACATTCTTGCCGTTCTTGGCAAGAATCATATTCTTTTTACGCCCGGTTATAAACAGAAAACCGTCTTTATCGAGGTAACCGTAATCGCCGGTTCGGAACCATCCGTCTTCAGAGAGTACTTCTGCAGTTGCTTCAGGATTGCAGTAATATCCAAGCATCACATTGGGGCCCCTGACAACTATCTCACCTATTCCGTATTCGTCGGGGGCATCAATTGTACATTCAACATCTGGAAACAAAGGTCCCACGCTTCCATATTTGTTTGCACCGACCCTGTTCGCTGCAATGATCGGTGCGGTTTCCGTGAGGCCATACCCCTCAATAATAGTAAAGCCCAGTTTTTCAAACCCTTCGAGCACAAGGGGATCGATTCCGGCTCCACCCGAGATCAAAAGCCTGAGCTTCCCCCCGAATTTTACATGAACCGGGTCGAATACTTTTCTTCTTACACCGGTGAAACCAAGCTTTTCAGAAGCAGTGGAAATTGCCAGCCCAATTCCAAATTTAGCTTTGCCCGCACCGGAAGAACGGATATTCGCAAGTATCCTCCGATGGAGTGTTTCCCAAAGAAGGGGAACGGCCAGAATAATAGTAGCCCTGGTTGCGATGAGGTCATCGGCCACATAACGCAGACCGTGAGCAATTGCTATCTCTGCTCCCATAGCAAGAGGCAGAAGAAAACCGCATGTTCCTTCGTACAGGTGGTGTACGGGAAGAACGCTCAGGAAAATATCATTCTCACTGATTTTTGTGAACTGAAGGGTTTGCTTTACATCTGAAAGAATGGTACTTTGAGAGTGAACAACGCCCTTTGCAAGCCCGGTTGTTCCGGATGTATAGCTTATTACAGCAGGTTTGCTCACGTCGTATCTTACGGGAAGATTCCGCTGGCTGGTTCTGCCTTTTCGCAAAATGCTGCTGAGTCTTATGAAGGTGTCCTTGAAGCCTGCATTCATTGCAACTGAAACCGTGTCACCCAGAGAACCGAACCAGTCCTGATACTCGGCATCATGAAAGACCATGTTAGCGCCGGAGTAATGAATGATGGTGTGCATGTCTGCCTCGGGAAGAGCAGGGTCAACAGGAACAACAATTCCACCCGCCCGATGAACAGCAAGATATACTGTGTACCAGGAGATACTGTTTCTTCCGACAATGGCCACCACAGGTTTTTCTATGGTATCCAGAATTCCCCTCGCAAGCCAGTCTATGTTGCTTGAAAGCTGTCTGTATGTGATGGATCTGAACTTCCCCAGTTCTGCAGGCTCACGCACAGCTACTCTGTCAGGAAACCGGCTGGCCGAGTTCATTACCATTTCGGGAATGCTGGGCAGTTCCGGTACCGAATTAAGTGGTCCTCCCGGTATAACTCTATTGTTTGTCATTCTCCATCCCTGTCCAGTGTACCCTGAACGAAAACCTGGGGACGACCTGTGGCAACTATCCTGAAGCCAACAAAAGGGTACCCAAGCTGATCGTCCAGAAGAATTGAGGAACCTGCACTGCAATCATTGGCCGAAGAAAGCCAGCTGCCTCCCATGGCGACTCCCTCGGTGGAAGTCCATTCCCATACATTTCCCTGCATATCGCATAAACCCCATGAACTGGTTCCCATGGCACCTGCCGGTGAAGTTCGGGCCCAGCCATCGTTGATTTCCGGATGTCTTGTAAGAATGGTCTCACAGGCATCTGACAGGTTCACAGGAAGATCTGCTCCAACTGCTGCCAGGTTTTCCCATTCTTCTATATCGGGAAGCCTGTACTGCTGCTTGGTTTCACTTTTACCGGAAAGCCAGCTGCAGTACCATTCGGCTCCGCTTCGGGTAACACCTGCCATGGGGTGGTTTTCCATACCCGGCAGCGGTGAATATGCTGTGGTGTCTGAGTTGAAGCCGACAGGACCCTTCCAGTTGCACTTAAGAACACTGTCCATAAGACTTGTTCTGCCCCGGAGGCATTCAGAACCTGCAAACAGATCAGGATCGACATCGTTCATGAACTCGGCAAACTGTTCTGCGGTGACCTCATACTTTCCAACAGTAATCGGACCCATGGCAAAGGGTAACAGATCCTGCGGAATGACCATAAAGACCAACCCGGTGGCAGTGTCGGTAAACTCATGTGGCACAGTGATGTTTACGAGCTTCGTTCCCGGAGTAAGTACGTTAACTGTGCGGGTAACACTGTATCCCTGCTCACCGATGGCAGTAATCTGCACGGGAACACCCGGCTCTACCGCAATGGAACAGGGAGAAAAACCGGAATAGCCATTTGAGATTATCTGACACGAAGAGGGATCGGTAATAACCACCAGAAAGCTTCTTTCCTGAAGCTGAAGAAACAATGTATCAGAGGCAGACTGAAACAGAGAGTCGGCAGAGATAAAACCGTTTTTCTCCACAAGCACGTAGACTCCATCACCGGGTATGAAACGGGTAAGCGGAGAATTCCCTGCTGGAACTCCATTGATGAATACTTCAGCTTGCTGGGGGATTGTAACCACAGTGAGAGAGTTCATTTTAATCTGAGGGAAAAATCGCTGGGCAATGAACAGCGACAGAACAATTACAAATATGCCGGGCAGAATTTTCTTCAACGCTCAGTCACCCCAGCTGTTTGAAAGAACTGCCCTGATATCGTCCCACAGATATCCCATGCGAATGTCACGCCAGAATCTGTTCCAGATATACGAGGGTCTGAAATAAAATTTTCTGTGGAAAAGCGAGTAATACTTTCTGATTGTATCCCAGGAGAGATTCTCATGCTCCCACACTTCCGTGGTGCAGTGAAAATTGTAAATATCCCAGTTCTTCGACTTAATTCTGCCTTCCAGGTCAATCTGTCTGAACAGCGCGCTGGAAGGAAAAGGCAGGGTCATGGAAGCTTTTGCATAGGTCAACGGAAGAGAACATGCGAACCTGATCGACTCTTTGATGGTCTCTTCTGTGTCACCGGGAAGACCTATCATAAAAAAGCCTATTGTTTCCAGCCCGGCTTTATGAGCCAGATTGACGGCATTTCTAATTTCCACCGGGTTCTGCTTTTTGTTCACCCTCTTCAACACTTCTGGCGAAGCACTTTCGATTCCAAAGGCAATCTGATAGCAGCCTGCCTTCCTGGCGAGTTCAAAGAATTCCAAATCCACATCGTGGATATTCACCCCGGTGGGCAATGCCCATGGAGCGGGGAACTTTCTTTCAACAAGAAGCCTGCAGACGGCTTTTGCCCTGTCTATGTCTGCGGTGAAGTTGTTGTCTTTTATGTGAATGTCGTTGAAGCCCAGCTCGACCATCCTGAACATTTCTTCGACAACCCGTTCGGGGCTCTTCTCTCTTACCTTATGCCCGAAAATATTCTGACTGCAGTAAGTACAGAAATGATTGCATCCTCTGTTCGTTTCCATGTACCCTACCGGATTCTTCCTCGATGCAATATGCGGCGACCTGTAGTACTTCAGGTCGTACAGCTGCCATGCCGGCATCGGCAGTTCGTCAAGATTCATGATCATTTCTCTGGGGACGGTTGCCACAAATTCACCGTTCTTTTTAAAAACAATGCCGGCAGTGTTTTCCAGCGCTGTGCCCCGGCACAGTTCTCTGAGGGTTTCTTCCCCCTCTCCGATAACGACCACATCGAAATCGCTTGTTTCAAGAACTTCCCGGGGAAGGGTGGAGGCGTGAACACCGCCTGCGATTATCATTGCCTCGGAACATTCTTCTCGTGCTGCTTTTGCAAGGGTGCATGCTTCTGAAACAAGAGGTGTCGTAAAGGTTATCCCCACATAATCCGGTTTCCAGTCACGGAGGATTTCCCTGTAGACATCCATAGGGCGGGCCTCAATCATAAGATCAGCAACTTTTACCTCGTGGCTGTCCTGAAGAACTGCTCCTGCCAGAGCTCCAAGAGTGACGAAGGGGGCAGATGTAATGGCAACTCTGATACGGCTGTCGCTATAAACATCGATAGACGAGGGTGGATTCACAAGAAGCACACGAGCCAAAGCAATCTCCTTCTCTTGTATCCCGGCGTGATCAAACGCGGGGTTCGGCAGTTATCAGCGGTTGATGACTACCATTCGTGAAACGGCAGTCTGGCCATTCCATGTTGCCATCACGGGATACATACCCGCAGGCAGTCTCGTGCCCGATGCATCCGTCAGGCTGTATGGTATGGTAATATCTCCTTCGGGAACTGAACCGCTGTAGAGCGTATTGACTACTCTTCCGGAAAGATCGTGCACCCTGAGGGTCAGGAACCCGGCAGAAGGTATTCCGCATGTGAATGCAGTTGAAGTAAATGAAGGATTGGATCCTGTGAGCTTTACAGAAAGAACCTGAATATTTTCGCCCTCTTCAACAGACAACGCTCCGGATGCCCATATTTCAACATCGTCAATGTTCCAGCCGCAGTATTCCCAGCCCGGGTCTGTTGTGCCCATGACCCAGCGTATCCACACATCTGCCCTGGTATCTGCGAAGGCAGAAATGTCCATTATGCAGGTACTCCAGCCGCCCTCGGTTATTTCCTCTGCTCCGTTCTCCCACACTGAAAACCAGGTTTCCTGGTCTGTGGAAATCTGTACCGAAGCGTGATCATAGGCGTTCCCCTCAACACCCAGCCATCTCTGGAAGCGGAGCTGAGTGGCATAGAGTCCCGAGCAGTCGATAGAACCTGTGGTAAGATACTTCTGAGACATGGAAGGCTGGTAATCGCCCTGAAGGTTGTATCCGAAAACATTTTCACCGGTAAAACCGCATACTGGGTCGGCATGGCCGTGAGACCCGCCCATTCCCTGTGGAATCCCCCATTCCCAGAGCCCGTCGCAAGCCCATCCGGGATCATCATTCATGTTCCAGCTGTATATGATGCCAGCATTCCCCACTATAAGCACCACATCTCTTGTTGTGCTGCCCAAACCGCTGGTGATGTTCGTGAATTGAACTTCAGCGTTGTATACACCAAGGGGAAGAGAAGCTGCCTCAGGCGTTATGGACACTGTAAAATCAAGCGTTTCGCCCTGGGAAATGCTTCCGGCCATAACTCCGCCAACCTCAAGCCAGTCTGCAGGTTCAGAAGTAATCTGGTAATCCGCTGTGCCGCTTCCCATGTATTCCATTTCCCATGTTTCATAAGCGGGGCTGAATGGACCTCCCACTTCACCCTGGAAAGAAAAGCCATGGTCGGGAGATATCCTGATTCCTGAATCGTATGCCAGCATTTTCAGGCAGAAATTTCCCGTTCCGGGATAGGGATTATCCGGCCAGAAGTACAGATCGTGCCATGCTCCGTCGTAGTAAAAACTCTCCCCCGGGGATGCTGAAGATTCAACAATGACCCTCATGGATGCTCCCAGAAGAACCGGTACTTCTGCGGTTCTGTCGTATGGATAGCCGCCCTCAGAAAACTCCATTACGAAGTAAACGCTGTCGCCCTGCAAAATGTCAAAGGGAGTTGAGAGTTCTACGGTATGGAACCCTCTGAACTGACATGAACCGCTTTCCGTGGAAAGAATATCTGTAAGATTGCCGCCCTGAAAACTTCCGTAAAAAGTTGCGGTGAAATCAACGGAATCGGCAGCGGTAAAAAAGGAAAAAGATGTAATGAATTGGTCTCCGTCTGCCTGAAAGGCATTCATTGCTTTCTGAATACCGGTAAAAGTGTCACGCCATCCATGGTAATCATGGTAGTAGAACTTCTCATAGTCCATCAATTGTGTATTGGTGAACGACACGGCTCCCATGAATGGTTCACGGGCACACCATTTGTCCCAGTAGCTGATGAAGAAATAACCGTCGAACCCCCAGTTCTCTCCCCAGCTGTTTTTGCATATCCATGCTCCCGGTTCCGGAGCCTGGGTAACCTTGTTATCGTCCCAGCCTATTATCGCCACAGCATGGTTGGGAAGCTCGGTTGTCAGCGGGGGCTGATAATGAATGTAATCGGTGATGTAAGAACTGCTGGAGTAGTAGCAGCATGCAACGGCTCCGTGCTCCATAACTGCTGTTTTAATGATGTCAAAAGAGGAGAGTTCATCGCCTGCGACATACCATTCAACATCTGCCGGGTAATAGTATCGAAAATCAGGAGAGTTCAATGGGGGAGCAACCTCGTAGGATTGCCCGTCGGTTTCCCTGACCGCTCCTTCCCCGCGGGACAGATAAGCAGTGGCAACAAGATAATCTCCCCCCATATGAACGGTGAGGCCGCCGCTTCCTGAAGGCGGATCCATGTCGTAGTTCCACCAGTCGTTAAAGCCGTTCCACCAGTCAAGGTGATACTCGGCAAGAGCGGGTTCTCCGGTTTCTCCCTGGGCTTCCCACAATCCTGTCATCAGCATATTGGATTCCATGGAAGCCATGGTGCCGTGGGTCCAGCATGTTCCGCCCTGCTGGCTTTTTATCGATGTGACGTAGTTTTCTCCGCCAACATTCCTGAGGTCAAATTGCTCGGGAAGCTGAAGTTGTGTCAGAGCCAGTATAATTGCGACAAAAATCATAAGAGACCTCCCGGAATTTACAAAACCCTGCTGAGGGGGCTAAAAAGATACACACTCCCCCAGACCAGATACTTGCGGGTTCAGCAGTTGTTTATATACTACACTTATGAAAACGCTGGTAGCTATTCCCGCACTGAATGAAGAAATCACCATTCGACAGGTGATTTCAAGCATATCTTCCATTCTCCATCACACCCGGGTAACGATTCTGGTTGTTGACGACGGCTCCACCGATTCCACAAGAGAATTTGCTGAAACTGCAGGAGCCACGGTCATATCGCACGGCAGGAACATGGGTTTGGGAACAACTTTCCGTACTATGCTTTCCTATGCCCGGGAAAACGGCTTCGATTTCATGGCCACTGTAGACGCAGACGGTCAGTTCAACCCTGATGACCTTCCCGTTCTTTCGGAGCCGGTGATAAGTGGCCGTAGTGACTTCTCAACAGCAAGCAGATTCCTTGATCCGAAGCTGACACCCCCCATGCCCTTTCTAAAAAAGTGGGGCAACGCCAGAGTAGCAAAGCTTGTGGGCAGTCTGTCAAACACCGAGATACATGATGCCACCTGCGGTTTCAGGGTGTACGGACCAAGGGCGATCGAGAGGGTTTCCTGTTTCAGCAGGTTCACCTACACCCAGGAAGTGATTATTGATATTGCCAGAAAGGGTCTCAGGATAGCGGAAATTCCTGTTGCAATAAGAGGCGAAAGGGAACATGGAAAGTCACGGATTGCTTCCAACCTGTGGCGCTACGCTCATCTGTCAATTGAGGCTATGTACTCTGTTGCCCACGGCCACTCTCCCTGGCGTTTTTACGGCAAGCCAGCGTTCACTCTTGTATTCACCGGCGTGCTGACAGATCTCCTGGTGCTTGTCAGATGGCTAATTGTGGGCAGAATCACACCGTATGTTGCGTTCGGCATCGGTGGGTTGTTTCTTATCACCTTCGGTATTCTGCTCATACTCTTTGCCTCTATTGCAGACATATCCGCTGCAAACAGAAAGATGCTCGAGGAAATCACAGCCATGGAAACCAGAAGGATCAGAACAGAACGGAGTGATTAAGAACGCTAGTGGTTTCTGATTGTTGTTTCCTCAGAGATCACCGCGGCAAATGCTTTTTCGTTCAAGGAATCCCACCCTTCAAAGATGAATCCGCATGTTACTATGTCTCCGCCTCTTGTAATGGAGAAGTCCTCAACATAGTACTGACAACCATCGACCTCAATCGTGTACTGCCTTTGGGTTTCACCGCAAAGAGTCATCTCTATAACTCTGTTCTCGTCTGCAAAATCTCCGGTGCTGTATAATGCGGCGCCCAGTAAAGTATCCGCAAGAAACAGCCTGGTTGCAGTGCCGTCATGCCACCTGTCTGAGGTTTCATTCAAAATCGTATCTCCATCACCGTTGTACATGCGGGCAATGCTCTGAATACCGTTTCCGCTTTCGGCATAAGTAAGCAAAAGAGCGCCGTCGGGCTGTGAAGCAGACCACAGTCTTATATTGTCGTACCAGCTTCCTTCGGGTTGCTGCAAGGTATCCTGCCATACCGTATACCCGTTCATGTCGAAGGAAAATACTCGAATCACTCCTGAGTTTATGTAGAAATCCGCAGAGTATGAATTCTCGGCTCTCGTGCTCCATGTAAAGGCAACTACAATCTGATCGGGGAACCCCAATGAGGTGCAGTCACCGCTGTAACTCAGCTGCCTGTCGTTTCCCGGTGGCAAGGTGCCTTTATCAAGTACATGACTCCAGATCAGACCGCCGTCCCAGCCCAGAAGCCCCAGAAACAATCCCTCGTCTGCGGGTTCCCCTGGGAAATCCTGCGTGTCTCTGAAAACTCCGAAGACTACAAGCCCGTCTGGCCCGCATGAAACAGGCCTCAGTCCGGGCATACTTAAGCCTTCCGGTACTTCCATGCTTCTGTACAGCCTGAATCCGCCATCGTAAATACTGAATGTTTCCGAACCGCTCATCAGGAATCCCCCCTGGGGCATCAGGGAAAGTGTTCCGGCACTTCCGGGAATTGTGCCAATGGTATCTCCGCTGCCGGGAGAGATGGCAGTAACGCCAGAATGTCTGCAGGAAAGCAGAAGATCATTGTTCGGGTCATAAATAAGTCTCTCAGGTCCCGGGATCACCAAATTCCAGAGAGGGCATGAATCCGGATCGGAACTCTCCGGAGGGTTGAGCCGGTCGAAAGAGAAAAGGACGGCACTATGGTTTACATTTTCCGTCTGATTTCTGGAGCCGACTGCAATCAAATCTCCGGAACGCGCCAGCATGGCATCATTGATGCGGAGCACATTGCCTGAAAACGTTGAGTTCCTGATCAGGTTTCCTGTGGTCGGGTTGAAAAGAGAGAGTTGAGCAGTACCATTCAATTCGTAAATGAAGAGGAGTTCCTCCGATGAAAGAGGCAGAATCTCGGGCAGCGAACCTGCACCGGGCAGACAGAACTGCACCTCAGATACTAAAGACCCGTTGGAATCAAGTCTGATGAGAAGATAAGAATTCTGCTCGCCCTCGTTCAGAGGCATCATCATATTCAGCAATAGTAACCCTCCATCCTGGTCGTGGGTAATACTGCTGATCTGTGAAGGTCTTTCCAGAAGAATCTGTTCACTGCTGAGCAAATCACCTTCGGAAGACACATGCGCCACTTCAAAAGCTCCATTGCTTCGCGAAACGACAACGAGAAGACCTTCCCCAAGCTTTGCAAAAGTATACCCGGATGTACCGGCTGCAGAATCATCCGTGAAGAATGCTCTGCTCCATATTGTATCCAGAGAATCAGACACCCTGTCAATTCGCGCACCGCAGTCCTCTGTGATTAGCAGATAAGCTCCCCCCTCGTCGTCGGACAAAACAGCAAGAACACCTGTTGAAATCGAACGCTCTTCCAGGAGAAGCCCCATGCCGTCAACCAGTGCCAGCCTTGATACTTCTCCGCTGTCCGGATAATCAGCTCTGTAAAGCAAAAAGAGAGAGCCACCGGACTCTGATACACCCAATGGAACATCATTGAACCCTGACCCAAAACGGGAGATCCAGCATGTATCGCCTGCCGCCGTTGTTCTCAAAAGAACCACATCATCAGCACCGGATCCGTTGTTGGATACTCCAAGAAGAATGAAATCCGTGTCTTTATACTGAATGCACCTGATTAACTCTGAAGTGGAGGAAGTAGTGTCTTCAAGGCAGAAAGATCTTTCCTCTCCGCTGCAGGATGTAATGGAATGAAGAAGGCAAACTGCTCCTAACAAGACCGGTATTCTGCTCATTAATCCTCCGGATGATGTCTACTCAAACCCCGCCCAGCGGCAAACACCGTTGTGCAAAGCTGAAGTGACAGCACTGCGCGGAAAACATTGCTACACATTAAACATGCGGCCGCAGTTCAATCTGTGCAAGAGACAAATCAGGAAGTGGTGTTTACATTTGAATCAGATTGTTTTACACTTCACGGTGACATAAGGGGTTTATGCCCGCAACAATAGCGTTGATTAACTGTTTGTTTTTGCAATATTAAATACTCAAAACCAGGGAGCTGCTTGAATAATGATAACACCTTCTGATTGCCCTTTTGATGTTTACTCTGAAGCGCTGAATGATACGATTTCAATAGAGATAGCGCTCCCCGAAGGTTATTCCGATTTTCCGGAGGAACAGTACACAAGCATATACCTGCTGGATGCAAATTACTTCTTCGATGAAGCACCGGGCACATTGGATGAGTACCTGACAAGAGGTCAGGGAATGACAAATACCGTTCAATGCCTTACAGACAGCGGGATTGTTCCTGCTTCCATTCTTATAGGAATCGACTATACGGAAGAGCAGCGAACCAGATTTACTGTGGAAGATGTCGCAGATTTTTACAGATTCTTTACTGATGAGCTGATTCCTGTGATAGAATCAAAATACAGAGTCAGCAAATCCTCTGATGACAGAGTTTTATTCGGTTATTCCTCTTCAGCCCATTTTTCAACTTATGCCCTGATGAATGATGTTTTCACCGGGGTGGAAACATTCAGCAAGTTCATTTCGGTCTCCGGTGTTTACACAGATTCTCTTGAGGCATGCAAACTTGAGGAACAGATATTTCAGAGCGGGAATGCCGATGCTTTTTCAGGCAGGAGTTTGTTCATTGCCGTTGGTGCGGATGACTCTAATCTGGAATTGTTGAATAACCACAGACTGTTTTCGGAACGGCTTGTCAACAGGGGATACACCAACTTCAGAACAGGCAGCACCGAGTATCCGGACAGAGGACACTACGACATTCCCGAGTTCGCATTTTCCGAAGGGCTGATTTTTTTGTTCTCCAGGTGAAGGTGTTCAGGATGAAAAATACCTGATATAGACAAGCATTACACCAAGATCGGCAAAGAAGTGGGTTATCAGTGGAACCAGGATAGAGTTTGTTTTATATCTTATCCAAGCCCAGAAAACACCCGCAGCGAAAACTGCCGAAGTGCACAGAAGAGCATAGTTCAGAGAGAAAAGAGCACCTGTGGTAAGAAGGTGATACGAAGCATAGAACAGGGAAGAAAGAAAGATGGTCGCAAGCGGACTAACGGTTTCCCTGAGCTTCAGGAATATGTACCCTCTCCAGTAAACCTCTTCGACCAGTGAGTTGGCGATAACCATAACCGGCACCAGCCAGAGAATGCTTCTTCTGTCAATGTTCCATGTTTTAAGAACCTCGCCTGTAGTTTCAAGGTTCATGATTCTTTCCTGAAGCAGCACGAAGAAGTAATAAATCAGAAAGCACAGAACGGCACCGGAGAAAAAAGATATCAGTATGGCGCCTCTGAACTTTCTGAATCCAAGATACCTGAGGCATTCAATCGGTTTTCTGCCCTGAATTACCATCAGGTCAATAAAGGGAATCAGCAGACAGACTCCGCAGTAAAACAAAACGAATGCGGCACTTACATTTTTGAAAAGATACAGACCCGTAAAGATGGCAAGTGGTGCCGGAAGCCAGAGAAAAAGCATTCTCAGCACAGCAGTTTCCAATCGGCGTGATGTGAGATCTCCGGTCGGGCAGCCAGGAAGCCTTTCCCGACCGGTTCCTTCACTCTGAAAATTACCTCGATAGATACCAGTTTGCTTCTTCAACAACGCCATTGTCATCAAGAAGCACTATAAGAACGGGAGGGAAACTCCTGCTGGACTCAGGCAGAATCCCAATATGCCAGGAAAGACTGTTCTCTTTCCGAAATTCCGTACCGGTGTTCTGGTCGCCGAGAACTGCAAGAAGTTCAGCACCCGTTGCGCCGACCAGAGCTTCGACTCCCCCGGGATAAATCGCAAGCAGCATTTCCTCGGGCCACTCTTCGGGATTCACATCCATCCATTTCACCAACAGCAGCAGCAATTCGGTTTGCGGGCTCTCCTCTGCTTCGCTAACAGTTGAATTGCCTCCGAACTCATCTGAGGAAGAATATGCTGACAGGGTCAGAACTGTAATTGCCATCACAACCGCTGATTTCATGTTGTTTCATCTCCCGTAAAAATCCACCTCTTATGCCGGCAATTTTCCTGCCGCTTCGCAGAACCCTGAACCAGATACGCTAAGTTAACCGCAATGCCTGATCACCTATCAGTGTGGAACTATTTGCCTCCTTGCGGCGGTTTCAACGCATTTGCTGCGTTTATCAGATCGGACACCGGCCGAGGTTTCAGAGTCGAATCTGCAGCCAGCAGATCAGCAAGCATTGTGTGCCCCTGCATACGAACAAGAGTCAGGTTTGATTCACCCTCGACTATTCGCTGTGTCTCAAGAATGTCGAACATCGTTTCAGCAACTTCCGCATCACTGCAGATATCAGCCATCGCTTTACCAACAATGGCAGGGCGCACTGCAGCAGCTTTACCGAACTCAACAGCAGCCTGCTTTTCTGCAGTGCTCCTGATAATGCTCACCTGGTTCGCACCGTCCTGTTTGATTGCTGCTGTAACCTGCCGGAGTCTGTTTACAACCTTACTTTCGATCTGATAAATCATTTCAGGGTCACGGAAGTGAACCTTGCGAATGTATATGGATCCCAGCTTGTAACCCCATTCGTTTGACTTTGGTGTTACCTCGTCGCGTACGGTTCTGCTCATGGAGTGCCGGTCCACAAGCATCTTCGCCAGGGGCAGGTTGCTGAGACAGCGCACGGTGGAGTTGCTCACATTGGCAGCAAGAGACCCCCGGGGATCGATGTTTTTGAAGAGGTAGGCAACCGGGTCGCTGATGAACATTTCATACCATATTCCGATGCCCATGGGAGCTCCCTCTTCGGAGTTAACAGGCTGACTTCGGAGGTATTCCTGATCCAGACGCATATCGGTGACATGACACCGCCCGAGCCACCTTACCAGCAGAGCCTTCCATCCCAGCTTGAACCACAGAAGATAGAATCCCGGTTCGTCCAGAATGCCGATGACTTTGCCGAAGAGAACATACACATGACACCTGCGCTCGTGTACGATTGCATAGAGACCCAGAAGACGTAGAATACCCAGCAGAATCGGAATGCCAATCAGGAATGCAAAGAAGGAAACAACTGCGGTAAATGTTGTCAAGTTCATTGCTTCACCTCGGTTATAATGCGTTTTGCATGGGTGAACAGAGCAAGTTTCACCGTTCTCACATACGCTTCCATGGCTTCCTTGCCGTTCTGTTTCAGCAGCGAAAGCTGACTCGCCAGCCGGCGGAGGGGCTCCACATCTGCCTCAGCTTTCAGCGTTTCTATCTCTACAGCCCGTTTGGATTCGACTATTCGCTGATCTGCCGCGGCGTTTGCAAGGCTAATGTCGGAAGAAACCTGGTTGTGAGCTGTGTTTATTGCGGCAAGCGCAGATTCAACTTCCTGAGGAGGATCAATTCCGGTAATGAGTGAGGCATCGAGAAGAATTCCGTAACGAGCCTGGGAGCAACGGCATTCTTTGTCCATGTGCTCATTCAGGTCACGGAGATTCTTACGAAGATCGTTTATGGATATTCCCTCTACAAAAACTGCATCGGGCTGTTCATCGGCTTCCTTCTTCCCGGGAGCCTCAAAAGTAGCAATTCTTTCGCGGAGTACCGATACGAAGTACCCCATCACATGGGCAATGGGTTTCGTAACGCCGAAGATATAGGCATAGAGGTTGCGTTCCGAAACCTGATAGCGTATCTGACCGGAAAGCCCTGTATTCAGCTGATCCTTTGTGACGGCTTCAAGAACAGTGCCATCTCTGTTTGCAGCAGGTGTGTCCGGATCAAAGGCCATATTGGCCGTTTTGGTGGCAATCGAAACTTTGTAGACCCTTTCCCAGGGAAGTTTGATGTAAGGTCCTCCGGGCATGATCACCCTCACCTGGGGAAAACAGTACCTCTCTTTTTCGGTTTCTCTGAGATACTCCGAGATTGTTATGTCATCAAGTGTGGTAAGATTGCGCATGCGCTGGACGCGCCCGAAAACCGTTTTAACAGCGCGCTGATTAGGACCAACCGTGTACAGGCTGGTTAACACAAAACGCACCAGAATCCATGCAAAGAAACCGTATAGCACCCCTGTCAGCATGTCTGTTAAACCTCCCCCTTGATGGATACACCCAACAGGCAGCAAGTCCTGCTTTCACTTCTGCAGTGGGCTTTCTGCCGGCAAATCGATCGCAGTTTGATTACTGTTGAATTTTCTCTCGAAAGTCCAGTGGACTTGTGCAATCAAAGCTCTCATGGTGTTACTGCGAATGTGAAAACTCACCGGTGTACCTGAAAGCTGCTTAACGAGCTTCTCTTCCCGGAAGAAGAGTCCGCTTCGTCACATTTCGTTATACTAAACCTGTTCAATTCTGGACTGTTCTCGGGAGGAACATGAAATTTCTGCTTTTGATTTTTGCAGCGGTTTTTATTTTTGCGAGATTACTCACAGCCCGACCGGATATCAAAGGGCTCGATATCAAGAGTGCCATGAAAAACGGAGGGATTATCATTGATGTAAGAACACCGGGTGAATTTCTTTCAGGGAGCATTCCCGGTTCAACGAACTTCCCTCTGGATACCATCGCCGACCTTGCAAAAAGCATGGGTATTTCCAGAGATCTGCCTGTGATTCTGTGTTGCGCCACCGGAGCAAGATCCGCAAGAGCTGTTAAAATTCTCAGGAAAGAGGGATACCGCAATGTTCACAACGGAGGGTCGGTTCACAGCCTCAGATCTGTCATGTAGCTTCGGTTTACCCTGTTTGCCGATTGCTCCTGATTATCCATATTAGCCTTATGGGAAAAGCTCTTGTTGCATCAAAAGCAGTCTGGAAACCATCAAGGTGGCTGTGGTCAAGCCTGATCTGGCTTCTGCTGCTTGCCAGTTTCGCTGAAATCTACACCCTTGTGAGACGGGTTGCAGTTAATGAAATCCGCTCTCAGGCCATGGGCATTGCAATTGCTACTGCACAGGGTATCGATGCGGCAGACATCGAATCTATTCAGAGCTCAACCGATATGAACACAGAAGCATTCCATCGGGTACAGACTTACATCAGTGACGTATCAGTATTCAATCCCGATGTGCGCTACATCTACACCATGCGCAAATCGTCTTTGCCTGATGCTGCCTCCACGGCATTCGAATTCGTTGTGGATCAGATTCCCCGTGACATGAACAACGACGGAGAGATTCAGCCTGATGAGGCCAGTGAACCCACCGGGTCACAATATGACGCCTCCGGTCTGCCTGAACTTGTTAATGCCTGGACAGCACCTTCCGCCGATATTAATGTTTCTCATGATCCTCCGTACCCCGACCTCATTTCAGGCTACTCACCGGTGATAAACAGCGACGGCGAAACAGTTGCCATTGTCGGAGTCGATATAACTGCAGGTACAATAAGCGAAAAGCTCAGAGGCGTGCGGTTTTCCCTAACGGTATTTTTCCTGCTTTCCGGAATACTTGGCTCTCTTGTTATCCATCTGTTTCTTCGCCAGAAACAGATCCTTCATGAGCAGAAACAACTCGTCCTGGATCTCAATAACGCACTGCAGACAGTTCACACCCTGAAAGGACTGCTGCCAATCTGCAGCATGTGCAGAAAAGTCAGAAATGACGGGGGATACTGGGAACTGATAGAGGAGTATTTCGGCACACACTCCGATACGGAATTCACGCACAGTCTCTGCCCTGAGTGCATTGAAAAGCACTATCCAGAGTTCAGAGATACTGGCTCCGGGAAGCCCGACTGAATCGGAGTGAAGCCGTTTCAGCTGATCCTTATCTGTTACAACTCGGAAACGGTAATGACTGTAACAGATGTATGGATTGTTCAGCTGGCTTCTTCACTTCTCACATTCACATTTGACATTGCCGGCAATTATCTCTTTCCAGTCGCCAATCACATCGTGGGTCCAGCAGTCGTCGGCTCCGGCAGCTTCCCTCATGACAAGAGCCAGTATGAAGGTAAGCTCCTTCACCGTGGCTCCTGCTTCAAGTGCACCTCTGAAATGCTTCAGTACGCAGGGTTTGGATCGGCCTTTTATTGAAAGTGCAAAGCAGATGAACTGATAAGTTTTTTCATCAATTGTTTTCTTTTCAGCATAGAGTTCATCCAGTTCATCAAGCTTATCAGCGAATTCCGGGAAAAACTCCGATAACATTCTCATAAAAAACCTCCTCTTTATAACTCCTGAAGTTGTCAATCCGGGCAGAGATTCCATCAATCCTGGCTGAGGATAGTTTTGAGCAATATGGAAGTCAAGGCATGAGTCCTGGAATACAGATGCGTGCGGGTCCTGTTTCAGCGAAGCACTGTAACCTTGGCTGTGGCAGGCGTCTGAGCTGCACATCGAGCGAAGATTAAATAGATTCCCGATGGAAAACCATCTGAGTTCCAGGTAAGCGTATGGGAGCCCGGCGATAGGTAACCGTCGAAGATGGAGCCAACCTTTCGTCCAGCCATGTCATATACGAACACATCGGTTTCTCCCCCGCCGGAAGTGAGATCAAGGCTGACTATGCCAGTGGTACAGGGATTAGGTCTGGGCCAGCTCATTGAAGTTGGAACAGAGTACAGTGTGCCGTTGCTGAAACCCGGTGTGGGAGTTTCAAGAATGCGCCAGTTGCCTCCATCGGGAAACCGGCCGTACGAAACATCAGGAGACTGATCGGCGAACTGAACATGCTCAATGGTGGAAATGAAAGGCTCTTCACCGTTTCCCGGAACAATCCTGCCCAGGCTGAAGCTGTCTCCTCCACCGGAAAGCCTGAATGGCAGGTGCGTTCCCTGTTTCCACTGGTCTCCATCGGCCCACAAAAGAAGGAATCCACCGGCAGGAATCATGGTGCCTCTTGAAACAGACCACGGCTCGGCAGCGCTTGAATCCGATTCGAAAAATACAAGTACACCGGCATCTATATCGAATCCGGCTCCGTTGTAGAGCTCAATCCAGTCGGATGATCTGGACCAGTCGTCGAGGATGGTGGAAGTGTTCAGAGCCATCAGTTCGTTAACTACAAGACCATTCATACCTGTCGGAAAGAAGTTTGCACCCATATCGCTTCTGGAACCGTCCGGATCCTGCACTTCCGGATCACCGGAGTCGATGCAGGGTGAATTCCAGGCAGGATAGAAGCCCTGAGCAAAAGCCGGATCACCCTGAAGGTTTCCCAATCCTGCAAGAGGGGTGGTATCGGATATCGACCAGGAAACAGTGGCCGAGCCCTGATCTACTCTTACGGGTACAGCACAGCCGGTATAGATCGAATTGGAAACAATGGCGAAGCCACCCCCCATACCGGAAGTTTTTTCATAGGTGAATAGGGCTGTGTCGCACTGCGAAAAAACAATCCCGCTGCCCTCCATAGAAGCGCCGTCTTTTACTGCAACACCAATCGGGCAGTCTGTAATCACACAGTTATTGATGGAAACCAGAGTGCCGCCGGCACCACCTCCGGTTGGAGCACCAATAGAAAATCCCTTGTCGCTCGGGGAAGAAACCCGGGTATTGGCTATAGAAACCGAAGAGGCATTCATATCGATGCAGTCTCCATCAATATTTTCCACGATACAGCCGTCAACAGTAAACTGACCTTCAGTGCAAAGGGCAAACTCAATGCCGTCCATGCTGGAAGCCACAGGGTCATGAAGGTTTATGAAAGAGGAACCTGTGATGAAGGCTTCATCTCCATCCTGCATGAAGAACAGCTCCCCCCTGTTGCTTGTAAACCTGCAGCTGTCAATATCTGCAGTACCTCCTATGAGCTTGACACAGCTCCAGTTGCCTCTGAAGACCGAGTTTGTGAGCGTTACTTCTGTTGAATGGCCGGAAAGAGCGGCAAAATCGTTGCCTGGTGAACCTGCAAAACCTCTTGAGCCACTAACCGTTGTGTACTCAAGTGTTGCAGAACCACCCTGGATTCTTATTCCCCTCCACCCGAGTGAAGAGTTGAGAGCCATTATGTGAACCGAGTCCTGGGGCGTTCCAGCGGAACTGATCGTTCCCAGGCAGTTTATGGCACCGTCGGAAGACATCAGCAAGGTAACTCCGGGTTCGATAACAAGGCTGCCCTGGGAAGGCACCGTAACTTCACCCTGCACCAGGTATGGAGAAAAGCTTGCGTAAAGGGTTGTATTCTGCCCGAGAATACCGGAAAGAACGGCTGGTTCAACAACAGTGAACGGGTTGTACCTGTCTGTGGCTTCAGTTATCCTCCAGCCTGCCTGGGCATCGGTCTCTGCAGTCCACCAGTAATCACCCGGTGAAAGACCGGAAATGGTGCAGGATGTGCCCTCTATTCCTTCTATCCGCAGTATCTCATCTGAATCCGGCCCCAGGCTGTCTCGGACCACAACATCGTACACCGCTGGTATGCCTGCAGGAGTTTCTGTAGGTAGCCATTCTGTGAACAGCTGACCCGTTGAGATCGAATCGCTTCTCAGGGATCTGAAAGGATAGTAACGGTACTGAAACTGCCACATCAGGTCATTTCTTCTTAAAACAAGATTCTGGGCAAGAAGATCTTCAGCTTCCAAAAAACCCTGCAGATCGGTATTATCGTAAGTATCCTGAGATACAGCCTCGGATAGAACTGCTTTCAGAGAGTCGGTCCAGTATTGAAGTTTTTCATCGGTAAGGTAGCTGGAGAAAATGACTTCAACGGAATCCATGAAGGCCTGCCTGAATTCCGGAACAACAAGGGTTCTGGCATAAACAGGGTTATCGTACCAGTTCAGATTTGTACTGGAACCATAGCCTATCCGCAGATTGCTCACGAGTATTTTATCAACATCCCAGGGGAACATTGTCCATAGACCGGTGTCAAGAGCGTCGTAGAAAAGATAATAGTTGTGATAATAGGTGCTGTTGTTGGCGAAAACAGCATTTATAGCCAGCATTCTAATGAGACCGCCGGAACCGTACATTACAAAGTTAGAGTTCATGAACAAGCCAAAATCAGACGGAGAGCAATGCTCCATGTCGCCAATAAGTTGGACAAGGTCGTTCATGCCTGAAGACTGATTGGTTTTTTTTGACCATACCGAGTCAACATCGTCGTAGATATTGGCGCAGGCACCGTCTACCGCAGCTTTGTACAGGTTTCCCCCGGCATTGTAACCGTTGTCTGCAAGAAATGCACTGTCAACCGGTTCAAGCATCATAAACAGCCCCCGATTGTCTCCGTTTACGCTGATTGTGCAGTGCGATACCTGAAAGCAGGGAAAACCCATATCGGTAAGTACCCGGGAAAAAAGCCATGCCCGCGTGTATGATGGGTCGTAAAAGTCTGCGTTGAAGTCCCACGAGGTTCTTCCATGCAAAGGGTTTTCCGGTGGAAACTCAACCCTGTATGATTTCTTCCTTTCTATCCTGGAAGTATCTCCCCTGATACGGATGGTGCAGTTCTCATACACAACTCCAAGATGCTCTACTGAACAGGCGATGGATATCTCCTGTTCCCAGTTATCCATCATCATCAGGAATTGATCAGGGTCGCATGTAACACTGTATTCCGGTACCTGAGAAACACAAAGGAGGCTGAACAGTAGAATGAGATTCACAGCATCAGCCTCCGTTCTTTATGTGTAGTTACCTTGCCAGACGAACAGTTTCCCGGGCGATCATGAGTTCTTCGTTAGTGGGCACAACAAGCACGGTAACCGGGCTGTCGGGGGTGGAAATGATCTGCTCTTTGCTCTTCACCTTGTTTGCCTCAACATCAAGCTTAATACCCAGTACATCCATGTTACTGCATATAAGCTCTCGAAGTTCCCAGCCATTCTCACCGATACCTGCTGTAAACACAATCGCGTCAAGAGTTCCAAGCGTGGCCGCATAGGAACCGATATACTTTTTAACTCTGTCTGCGAATATCTCGAATGTAAGAGTCGCCCTCTGGTTGCCCGCGAACATCTTTTCCTCGATGTCTCGCATGTCCATGGATATCTCGCTTAAACCCAGAAGACCGCTCTCTTTGTAAAGCATGTTTTTTATCTGCTCGAGGGTCCAGCCCCTGTTTTCCATGAGCTCGATGAGAATAGCGGGGTCCACGTCTCCTGATCTCGTACCCATTACAAGACCGCAGAATGTGCCATAGCCAAGGCTGGTATCAATTGATTTACCACCCTTCACCGCAGTGATGGAACAGCCATTGCCAAGGTGACAGGTGATAAGGTTAAGCTCTTCAATAGGTTTGCCCAGTATCTCGGCTGTACGATGGGCTACGAACTGGTGGCTGGTTCCATGAAAACCATACCGACGCATGCCGTACTTCTCGTAAAGTTTGTAAGGAAGTGCATACATGTAATTTACCATGGGCATAGTCTGATGAAAAGCAGTGTCGAAAACAGCTACATTAGGGATACCGGGAAGTTTTTTAATAGCAGCTCTGATTCCCATGAGGTTAGCGGGGTTGTGAAGAGGAGCCATTTCGCTGACCTCTTCGAGACCCTTCAGCACTTCATTGTCGATGAGTACAGAGCTTGTGAATTTTTCCCCGCCGTGAACTACCCTGTGCCCGCAGGCGCCGATCTCGTCGAGGGATGATATTGCCCCAACCTCAGGATCAACGATTGTTGCAAGAACCATATCAAGACCAGTCTCGTGATCGGGGATGGGTTTTTCCACAATAATTTTCTTCAGGCCGCAATTGTACTTCATTCGGCCTTCGCTGATTCCTATCCTCTCCAGAAGCCCGGATGCCAGCATCTTCTCTGAATCGCTGTCGACTATCTGGAATTTGATCGATGAACTGCCGCTGTTAATAACCAGAATCTTCATTTCAAGCCTCTTGCTCTATTTGGATTCAATATGTAAAGAATGGGTTTAAACGCCCGGGGAACATACCGTAATTTCATCCGGAATTCAACTCTTTTTCTTCCTTCTCGGCCCTCATGGTCTCGAGTACGGCAAACATGAATGCCCAGATGCATGTGAATCTGTAGTTTGTTATCAGAGAGCTGCTGAGGGCTACGATGGCAAGGGCAGTGAATGAAGCGGAAAGCCAGAGGGCGAGAACCGTATTTCTCGCCGATAACGCCTGTGTTGCATACCGGAAACTGCCGCCAATTCCTCCGGCATAAAGAAAAGCAAGCAAAACCGTTCCGGAAAGACCAAGATTAAGCAGAAGCTGAAAAAAGCTGCCGTCAACATAGGGAATGGAAACCATGCTGAGCAGATCGGGTCTGAAGTAGGTTATTCTGGTGCCGAACCCTGTACCGAAGATAAAAGTAAGAGGGGAGGCAGTTACTGTTACCAGTATCTCCCACCAGGAAAGAAACCTGGCCCAGAGAGATACATCTCCCGCAAGACCCCCGTCGGCTCCTCCTCCCCGTGCAGCCACATCCCCGGCAGAAAGAAGACCTGAAGCGGAAACAAAGGCAATTGACCCTGCAACAAATACAAGAAGCAGAAGAATTCTGGAAACAAGCCTGCCGAGCCTGAAGCCATCCTCTCCTGTACGGGCCATGTCTGCCGTAAAGGCAATCAGAACACCTGCTGAAACAGCCAGCCAGATAGCCCTGGACTGCCCCAGAAGTATTGCTGCTCCCATAACCGGAAGAACGATGATTCCGGGAAAAGCGGAAACCGATTTGTGTTTTTTCCAAAGCAGCATGGACAAAAGAAGCATACCGACCATGACAACATTCACTTCTCGGGAAGAGACACGAAGGCCGGATGCAGCGCGGAGATACACACCTTCCCCGCCAAGATAGCCTTTGAGAATGATCCATACAGCTGCAATGACTGAACCTGCAAGTACTGTTCCAACTAGAACTTTCATGTTTTCTCTGCTTTTCAGCATCCACATGGCAGGGAAGAAGAATAGGTAACCGAGCATCGTTTTAAGAAAAATCGCTGCAGTTTGCCCATCACTGCCTCCTGAAACACCTCTGAAGAATGCAAGAACACTGAGAAAGACCAGCGCCAGGATCAGTCTGCCCGAGGAGGTAGAAGCGACTCTGCCGTTGCCGTCAATTACCGCACCAATCCACAGAAAGAACACCCAGAGCTGAAGACCGTCATCAAGTGCCAATCTGAACGGACCCGCATACAGGCTGTAAACAGCAAGAAATGAAGTGGTAAAAACAATTTGAACACCAAAAAGCATTGCAGTCAGTCTTGGAGGATAAGCAAGGAACATTCCAGCCAGAAGGGCTGCTGCAAGCCCTCCCGCAACGAAGTACACAGTATCGGTAAGTATACCTGTGATAATAAGGGCGCCGATAACGATAAACCCGGCCAGAGAAGCGCCGTCGGGGAGCTTATTCCGCAAATTCAAATCCAGCTGTGGCTGCCACGGATTCAGCGCTCACACGCGCTACCCAGTTGAGCAGCTCAATGTCAGTTTCCCTGAAGGCGGCAATACTGTGTGAATCCAGATCGAGTTCTCCCACAAGGCAATCGTTCCACAGTACAGGGGCTACAAATTCGCTTTTCACATCCGGGCTGCATGAGAGATAATTTGACTCGGTACTGACATCGTCAACAACGAAAACCTGAAGTGTACTGGCTGCCTGTCCGCATATACCATCCCCGAAACCGATTCTGGCGTGCTCTGTAGGAGCGCCGGCATAAGGGCCCAGAATGAGCTCCGATGTGGAATCGATATCAACCAGATAGTATCCTACCCAGTCATATCCTTCCATTTCAGCCCTGAGAACGTCGCAGATCTTCTGCAGTTTCTCGCGGTGGGAGCACTCGTCTTTTATAACTGAGCGTATGGCATTTCTGATATCATCAGTTGTCACTGGAACCTTCCTTTTCAATGGAATCCCACAGGGTAAGCGCTTTTCTTACATGGGGAACGGTGATGGTTCCACCTACCACCATTCCGATGCCCATGGCCTCAATAAGCTCCTGTGTCGAAATTTTCAGCTCTGCACATCGATATACATGCCAGGCTATACAGTCATCGCACCGGAGAACCAGTGAAGCGGTAAGCCCGATAAGTTCCTTAATCTTCTCTGTAAGAGCGCCATCGGAATAGGCAAGTGCATCTACACTGTATATTCTCTTCATAACAGTGTCTGCATTTGCAAGGACGATTTTGTTCTGATCTTCTCTTCTCTTCAGAAAGTCATCAAGCAGTTTTGATGAAGACATAGCCTACCTTTCCAATTGATTCCTTGCCACGGCCAATGCTGTTACATCGTCTTCCTGATCTGCTTCCCCGCGATAAGCTTCAACCAGAGAACCTATCGTGGCAATAATGTGTTCAACAGATTCACAGCAATGTTTTACAATAAACTTCAGAAGCCTTTCCACGCCAAAAGGCTCTCCTGATGACGACATGCTCTCGGTAATTCCGTCGGTGTACAGAAATAATCGTCCTTCAGGCGCGAGATGCGCAGTTCCTCTGGAATACTCAGCATCAGGAACAACACCCAGGATGAGGCCGCCGCAGTCAAGCAGTTCAACGGCGAAACCTGTTTCGGGATTGCAGAGCATTGGCGGATCATGGCCGGCACAGCAGTATTCTATATCACCGTTTCCAAGATTTATGAAGGCAAGGAAGAAAGTGATGAAGGTGGAATCGGGCATCCTGTCGCACAAAGCTGCATTTAATCTTGACACTGTGGTTTCAACAGGCAGACCCTCTTTCAGAAGAGTGCCGAGGCTCGCCTGCAGCGCAGCCATGAGCATTGCTGCTGCAGCTCCCTTCCCGGATACATCGGCAATGGCAACAGCCAGCCTTCCATCGGGAAGTTCCAGAACATCATAATAGTCGCCACCCATGACTCGCGATGGGATGCTGACAGCTGAAATTGCCCATCCGGGAGGATTGGGAATACACCCGGGAAGAAGGCTCTTCTGTATATTTCTGGCAAGCTCAAGCTCCCTTTCCAGGGACTGTCTCTGAAGTTTTTCCCCGAACAACTGAGCACTCTGTATTGCCTGGGCTATCTGCCTTGTGAAACTGTCGAAAAGCCCTCGTGTGTACTCCACATAGAAGAACTGTTTTGCACTGGCTGCAACAATCACTCCAAGCCTTTCACCCCTGACCTCAACAGGTGCTGCTACCAGGGAGGCAATGCGGGAATTGCCTTTCATCTCAAGCTTCCGGAGAGAACTTCTTCTGTAATTATTTATCATGAAGCCGTGACCTGAAGCATCTATCCTCTGGTCAACGCCCACGTACCACTTGTCTCCAATGTTCTCGAGAGCGCTCTCCCATTCTCTGCCCTTGCTGAAAATGTAGTTTTCACTGCCTTCCTTCAGATGGAACCAGCAGTAATCCGAGTTGGTAAGCCTTGCTCCTAAACGAACAGCCGCCATGCAAAGCTGCTCGGGTTCGAAACTCGAGTGCAGTGTCTGGCTCAGATCCTGAAGCGTTCCAAGCTCAAGATAGCGCTTTTCCAGTATGCGGGCAGTGGGAAGCTGAAGCAGCATCGTAATGAAGGCGAAAAGAACATAGATCGCTACAACCATCACCACGGCAACATCAAGTCCGCCGGTTCCACTGAACACATTCCCGGCAAGGTGAAAGTAGATTCCGCGCACCATAAGCACACAAATGAATGAAACAGCAAGCAGAATAATCCGTGTTTTTCTTGACAGGTACTGCACCCACCTCTGGCAGAAGCCCAATCCCAGCGCTGAAAACAGAAGAAGCAGGCTTGTGAGTTCCAGCTCGATTCCTCTGAATATTTCCTCGTCTGAGGAGAGGATGAAGTTAAGTCCTACCACGTGAAGAAGGGCAGTAACAAACACAATTGACACTGTGATTCTGTAAAGCCACACGGTAAAAGGTGACCTGTCGATGTAGATGAACCCACGGATTGCAGCCAGAAGTATCAGTCCTACGGCAAGAATCGCAAGCCTGATGACTGGAATCATTGCAACCGGGCGGAATGATTCGGTTTCTCTTTCGGGAAAGGTATCCCTCCCTGATGATGTGTCTACGCTGGTGGAGGTAAGAACTGCGTCTATGAGCACACTGGTAGCCGCACCTGTGACCTGGCCTACCGTTCCCAGGAATTGACCGGGCTGACCGGTAAAGGCAGAGTCCACAAAACTCTGCACCTGCCCGCTTCCGATCTCGGCCACATTGTCTATTCTTCTTCCGAGCTCCACTATTCTTTCAGCCCGGTTCGAATACTCAGGGAGTGTTTCGGGTTGTGGAGAAACACCTGTAAATCCCGTTAATCCCCAGAGCAGAACAATGGAGAAGAAACACAGCGCCAGTCTCCGAGACAGGCTTAGCCCGCTGAGAAGTTCACTTGCCCCCAGATAGAAGAAAAAACCTGCGGTAACCATGAGAACACCGGCTGTTATCCGGGTTACAGAGCTGCCGAGGGATCCCGTCGGGAACATCACTATGAGAAGAGCCAGCAGTATGAGTGCTTCTCTCAGGAATTTCCTGCTGTGAAAAAAAGACAGTGCTGCCATGATTCCTTACTTCAGTCTGTGTATCAATTCTTCAGGTGAGCCAGTAAACTCAGACCCGTCTGAAAGTGTCTTCAGCTTGTATATACCTGTGTTGACTTCATCGGGTCCAACGGCAATTACAGCTGTAATGCCATATCTGGAAGCTTCACCAAGCTGCTTTCCCAGTTTTTTCCCGGAAACATCCATCATTGCGCGGATTCCATGTCCGCGCAGGAAGTCTGTGAGACGGCCGGCCTGCGCAAGTTCATCGGGAGAGAATACGGCAATGTATACGTCTGCGGGAGGTGCAGCCTTCACCGCAGCCGGGATAAGCCCATAAGTCTCGAGAAACAGCATGAGGGTAAGAACACCCAGCCCGAACCCTGTGCCTGATATCTTTTTGTTTCCGAAGAGCCCAACCAGGTTATCGTATCTTCCGCCTCCGCACAGAGCCCGGCGGTTCTCTCCCCCTGTATCCATGAGTTCAAATACTATTCCTGTATAGTAATCCAGACCCCGTACAACACCAGGAGAGAATACTGCACTTGATACACCGGCACTTCGAAGGAGGCTGTCGAACTGAACCACTTCCTCGAATGCTTCACTTCCCTGCATCAATTCAGCCAGCCAGTCATCAGCAGGTGATTCAACCTCAACAAGAGCAGCCACCTTTTCCACTGCAGCAGAATCGCTGCCGCATGAAGCTGAAAGAAGCTGAACCCAGGCATCCGCAGGCATCTTGTCTCGTTTGTCAATTGTGGAAAACACTTCCGGCACCGAATCGGAAGTCACTCCACACCTATTTATAGCCTCCGACATAAAACGCCTGCTGGACCAACCAATACTGTATATGGCCGGCCTGGCCTGGAAGATATTCATTATTCTCTGCAGTACAAGAAAAATCTCCAGTTCGGCAGCCAGGCTGTCTGAACCCAGAATATCACAGTTGAATTGCAGGAACTCCCTTACTCTGCCCCTCTGGGGTCTCTCATACCTGTAGCAGAGCGGCATGGAAAACCATCTGACAGGAAGCTGCAGCTCCCCCTGACCGGCAACCATTCTGGCAAGAGACGGAGTCATTTCAGGGCGCAGTATAACTTCCCGCTGACCCCTGTCTTTGAAGCAGTAACTCTGACGCCCCACCAGCTCGCCGCCGGATTTTGCTGCGAAAAGCTCAAGGGGTTCGATCACCGGGCCGTCATATTCCTCGAAGCCTGCACTTGCGGAAGCTCTGCGGAGCACATCAGTCACATACTGTTCTGTTCTGAACTCAACAGGATACCTCTGCCGCATACCACCCAGAGGCTTGGTGGATAAAGTCATATATCACTCCTTAACGAAACTTCTTCATTGACGCAAAAACACACAATATTTTGATTATCCTACCCTCTGAGGCCACTGCAGGCAAGCCCATGCCGGGAACAAAACCGAAGGATAAAGCAGCCAGAACCCGGTTCTCAGCAATTCTTCGCAGAGCAGGAACCGAATACGGCCTTACTGAGCGAACTTCTGCTTGAACGCACACTTTCGCATTGATCGCCAGTCATCTGCAGTTCATGAAAGAATCAGTCAGAGCTTGCTGTTCATTGCGGAAGCGGGTTGCTCAGAAAAGTGCCTTGATTGACCCGAATGACTGCCCTCCCAGTCCGGCTGAATCGTAATGCAGGCGCATGCATGTAAGGAATGACATGAGTGTGCCGGTGGTGCTGGAAGGAAAGGCTCCTGACAGGCATCGGTCGGCTGAGGGCAATGCAGCCGCCCTGGCATTTACCGTTTTCCCATCGTGCCCCAGATATCGGAATTCCACAATAAGGTTGCCTGACCCTGAGTATTGAAAAGGTGTATCAAGATCAAAACCATTCCAGCCGGGTGACAACGGAGACCATAGAATGGAAAGGGTATCAAGCTCAAAAACCGGAACCGGCGCTGCACCGGCGTAATTGGCATTGAAATCGGTGGTAAGCGAGGAGATTTCCGTTTCGCAGACAAGAATTTCAGCATTGTAAAATTCGCCCCTGGCCTGGGACGCATGCGTAGAATAGAGTTCCAGCCTGTTTATAAGAACCGGAGCCCCGAGTTCCTCTTCCAGTACCAGAACCTGGTACCTTCTTCCAGGCTCTCCTCAAGAACCGCAGAAGGGCCGGTTTGTAGCAAGGGTTCCTCCTGTGCCGGTTTCGACGAAATCCGCGGACGCCCCAACAGTCAGCAGAAGCAGAACAAAACAATTAACTGCTCTCATTATTTCTCCAATCTCTTTTTCCGGTCAGAAGCTGAAAAACCATTACACAACGGCTCTCACCAGCCTTCATCGAAAATACATGTTGCAGGAACATACATGTTCTGAAACATCCACATAAGATATTCAGCCTGGCTTTTTCTTTCACCCGCCATTTCAAGCAGTTCGCTGTTCAGAGAATCTAATGTTGCTTCAGGTGTCTCCCTGTAGTTTGCTGGCACACCCTCAACGAAGTAGAATATTTTTATGTCTCCGGGATTCTCCTCATGACCGTTGTCGAAGGATGATGAACAGTAAACAAGCTGGCCGTCGGGCAGAAAGAAATACCTTTCGCTTGAAGTGACACCGGCGTGATGATATACATTCTCTATAAGAACAGGGTATTCATTGAAATAATCACTGACTTCCTGCTGAAACCACCCAGTAATAGTGTTTGATGGCTGGCCGATTCCCGGTATTGTTGTATGAGTATAGGTGATTTCTCTCTGGATAAACTCATATTCATCTACTTTTACAGTAATACTATGAACCAATTCATCAATACCATTAACAGAATCAGCCAGGGCACTATATGCTGGAAACGCAAACCCCAGAAGCAGCAGTGAAAAGAACTCCCGGTAAAAGAACATTCCAATACCCTCCTGTTGAGAACTGCCTGAAAGCCATCGCATTACATATACGGAAGCTGAACCTTGCGGTAAAGTGCTTTATGGAAACGGTTATAAATCTATGCTGCACTGATTGGAAAATTGTGAAATGTGTTCAGTTCCGCTTTCAGTTTTACCTTGCAGGCTAGCCGCAGCCTGTGTCAGACGGGCTCACTGCTGCGTGCGGTTTTCTCTCTGCATTCCCTTTTTACCGCTGCAGGAATGAAAAGCAATGCAGAATATATCAGACCGGGAACTATCACAATGTCATCCAGCATCCCCAGCACTGGAATAACATCGGGAATCAGGTCTATGGGAGATAGAAAATATGCAACGGCTGCCGCCAGAAGCACCCTGGAAACAACCGGTGTTGATGGATGTGCCCCCAGCGCCCGATAATAGGCCAATTCATTCCTAACTTTATTGATTAACTTTTTCACGGGCTGCTCTCATGTTTCCCCGAGGCTGACATGCTCACGAAAGCTGTTCTTCCTGAACTGGAGAAGAACTCTGATCGGCACAGCCCCGGAACTTTAACTCGACACCTTTCAGGAAATGGTTCAATACATCATCTTTGCAGTTGCGATAGTGCTTATGGTCAGGTTTTCGGAAAAGTGAGCTCAGTTCATGCCTGCCCAGGTGCAAATCTGTCATATCCATGATTTCCATTATGTCTTTTGCTTTCAGGTTCAAAGCAATTCGAAGTTTGGTAAAAACGGCGTTGTTGGTGAGACTCTGCACCGGTGCGGGCTGAACCCCTTCTTTTTTCCCTCGCCTGTGGATTATCAAACCGTTAAGGAAAGCTGTAAGCTGCTCGTTGGTGCACTTCCTGTATGCCGGGTCATCTTCTTTCACGAACCAGCTTTCTATCTGACTTCCGGACAGTGCGAAGTCGCCCAGCCCGAATATCGTCACTGTTTCCGAATCACCCAGGTTCAATGAGTAGCGAATGCTGCGCAATATATCGTTGTTCAGCAAGATATCACTCCGATCTGTTTTCAGCTGTGTCTCAGTATTCAAACTGACGGTGCAGAATGGTTTCCCGAGCAGGTACATCTTTCATCGAACATAACGAGAAAACTCTGCTGAAATCTAACCGCACTTGGTAGAGTTCATGCTGTTTATTGTGTTTCAATGCTTTTCCTGTACTCGTGCTCAAGAATTGACATGACTTTCAGAGATACAAAGGCCTCACCCTGCTTCAGGCTCTCACGGTGCATACCCTCTTCTGTAAAACCTTCTGAAAGATAAAGAGAACCGGCCTTGTAATTATTCTCAACTACCTCCAGCCATAGTCTGTGAACTCCGAGCTGGTCAAACACCAGCTTCTTGACATAACGCACTGCAGCCCGTCCAAAACCCCTGCCCTTACCTGCAATTGCTATCCGCTTGAATTCAATGCTTTTGTCTGCATTTTCCAATCCTACCAGAATCAGGTATCCAACAGTGCCATCTGAAGGTGTGCTGATCACCAGATGTGCCACATTCCCGTCTGCAACCGCTGCAGCATGCTGCTCCTTTGACCACTGCCTGATGAACGGGCTGTTCTCAGGGTTCTGTTCGATGCTTAACACTGAATTGAGATCGCTGTGTTCGGTCGGTCTGAAAAATACCGCATCAGCGGATGTTTTCCGATTCATCAATACCCCTTTCAACCGCACAGGGTGTTCGCACAATCAAGTAATCTGATCAAGCCTGGTAAAGCTCTCCACGGTAATCTCTGATTTTACTGTGCCGGTGCGCTTTACTCCCTCGGGTTCAAACAGCAAGAGTTTAACAAAACAAAGAACACTTTTTTAGCTTCATACTTGTAGTCGAGGCCAGACTCGTACTATAGTTTCATGTATCTTCCGCCGCGTCGCCGAACAGCATCGGCTCCATCGAATATCCATTTCATCTCAACCAAACGCTCTGGCTCAGCGGCGGCGATATGCCGTCCGCTGGAACAGGTTGTTAGCTTACCGTTTTACCGCACTTTTAGAAGCTCTCGAAGACGTCTATGCCACGATCAGATGAGGTCGAAGCGGTCCAGATTCATGACCTTGGTCCAGGCCGCTATGAATTCGCACACGAACTTCTCCTTCGCGTCGTTCTGGGCGTAGACCTCGGCCAAGGCGCGCAACTGCGAGTGGGAACCGAAGATCAAGTCCACGCGGGTGCCGGTCCACCGGAGCTTGCCCGTTTTGCGATCACGCCCTTCGTATGTGTCCCTGGCATCGGACGCGGGCTTCCACACGGTGCCGCTATCGAGCAGGTTGACGAAGAAGTCGTTGGTGAGGGTGCCCACCCTCGTGGTGAACACGCCGTGCGTTGAGCCTCCTGCATTGGCGCCCAGAACGCGCAGTCCACCGATGAGGACCGTCATTTCCGGCGCGCTCAGGGTGAGGAGCTGCGCCTTGTCCACAAGCATTTCTTCGGCCGACACTGTGAAGAGCTTCTTTTGGTAATTGCGAAAACCATCGGATTCGGGCTCCAGAACAGCGAACGAGTCCACATCGGTCTGGTTCTGCGTGGCGTCGGCGCGGCCCGGGGTGAAGGGAACCGAAACGGCTTGGCCAGCGGCATTCGCAGCCGCCTCAACCGCGGAGCAACCGGCCAGCACGATGAGGTCGGCCATGGAGACCTTCTTGCCGCCAGTCTGGGCACCGTTGAAGGCCTTCTGGATGTCTTCGAGCACGCTCAACGTCTTGGCGAGCTGCGCCGGCTGGTTGGATTCCCAGTGCTTCTGCGGCTCCAGGCGGACGCGTGCCCCGTTAGCTCCACCGCGCTTATCAGAACCGCGGAAAGTCGATGCTGAGGCCCAAGCGGTTGAGACCAGCTCGGAGACGGACAGACCCGAGGCGAGTATCTTACCCTTAAGACCCTTTATGTCCTGCGGGTCGATCAATTCGTGATCCACTGCCGGTATCGGATCTTGCCAGAGCAGCGGCTCCTTGGGGACTTCCGCGCCAAGATAGCGCGAAAGCGGCCCCATGTCGCGGTGGGTTAACTTGAACCAGGCGCGGGCGAAGGCGTCGGCGAATGCCTCCGGGTTTGTGTGGAAACCACGGGCGATGGGTTCGTAGATGGGGTCGAACCGCAGAGACAGGTCGGCGGTGGTCATCATGGGCCGGTGTTTCTTCGAAGGGTTGTGGGCGTCGGGGATCATGTGTTCTTCCTTGACGGCCTTGGCCAGCCATTGATTGGCCCCGGCAGGGCTTTTGACCAGCTCCCACTCGTAGCCAAAGAGCATGTCGAAGTAACCGTTGTCCCATTTTGTCGGGTTCGGTTTCCAGGCGCCTTCGATACCGCTGGTGGTAGTATGCTCACCCTTTCCAGAGCCGAACCGGTTGATCCAGCCCAGCCCCTGTTCTTCGATGGGGGCAGCCTCAGGTTCCGGGCCCACCAGTGCCGGGTCTCCCGCACCATGCGCCTTGCCGAAGGTGTGGCCGCCGGCAACAAGAGCGACCGTCTCCTCGTCGTTCATTCCCATGCGGGCAAAGGTTTCACGCACATCGCGGCCCGATGCCGCTGGGTCAGGATTGCCGTTAGGCCCCTCGGGGTTCACATAGATGAGCCCCATCTGCACGGCCGCCAGGGGGTTCTCCAGTTCGCGGTCACCGCTGTAGCGCTTGTCACCCAGCCAGGTGTCTTCCTTGCCCCAATAGATGTCTTCTTCTGGTTGCCAAATGTCCGCACGACCGCCGCCAAAACCAAAGGTTTTAAAACCCATTGACTCCAGAGCACAGTTGCCGGCCAAAATGATGAGATCAGCCCAGGAGATTCTGTTGCCGTACTTCTGCTTAATGGGCCAGAGCAGGCGGCGCGCCTTGTCAAGGTTGCCGTTGTCGGGCCAGCTATTGATTGGCGCAAAGCGCTGGTTGCCGGTGCCACCGCCCCCACGGCCATCGGATGTGCGGTAAGTGCCGGCACTATGCCAGGCCATGCGGATAAACAGACCGCCATAGTGGCCCCAGTCGGCTGGCCACCAGCCCTGCGAATCGGTCATGAGTGCGTACAAATCCAATCTCAGAGCGGGCAGATCCAGCTTTTTGAACTCCTCGGCGTAGTTGAAGTTGGGACCCATTGGGTTGGATGCCGGAGCGTGCTGGTGGAGGATGCCGAGGTTTAGCTGGTTGGGCCACCAGTCGCGGTTCGATGTGCCTTTGCGGGCAGTGGTTCTTCCGGTATGACCCGTGACCGGGCACTCGCCATTTTCGCACATATTCGTCCTCCTTTAAGATTTTGGTGTTGCATAGCTCAAGCTCACCTGCCTTTGGAGTGGCGAAGCAGCGGAAAAGGTCAGGTGGAGCGCGTTGTTAGGTGCACTTATTTATATTGCAAATTTTGCTGTACTAATGCCAACTAGTATTCCTAATATTGCTGACATAGCAATAATTGGTATAATAGCATTTTTATCTTCTTTCGAAATAATAATAATTACAGATATTATTGATAACTCCGCAATTAATAGTCCTTTAAGCCAAGGAGATAATGGAATTTGAATATATGAAATTATAATCCCCATGACGACCCAGTGAATAAATGCAGACCAATTTGCATGTTTGTCTAATTTTTGAATTATCATTGGTATCACATCAATTATTCCCGCAATTATTCCGATTATTATTGAGATTATTAATTTTGACATTTTTGTTCCTTTTCTATTTTTTTCGTTATCGAGGTAGGACTGCCAGTTACCCAGCAGCCCCCTCGCAGATCCCTGCGTGCGGTATTATCGCACAGGGCTCCTCGGTATTATTCGCTTCGTACAAAAACATAAGTCAATTCCAGTATCCAACAATTCGGGGCTCGGGTATCTTGAAATGCTTAAGCATCTCATTAAACCCATGCCAGTTACAGCTCTTCCGCTGACTTCGCCGGTTCAACCACTTAAACATGATTCTGCATACCTGAAAGTAGTATACCTTCAGCATGCCGATGTTGCCAGATACTCCGTAATAATTCCAGTATCCAAGCAACTTCTGCCGTAGCTTCTCCATGATGGCTGCTGTTCCCAGCTTGTTTCGCTCTGTACCGGTTCCCTTTCAGGTCTTCAACGATCTTCTGAATGTTCTCGTCCAAATTGGTTTCAAAGGTATCGTAATCAACAGCATCAACACCAGGTGCAGCTTTCCTGTTCAACTGAGGAAAGCACCAGCGAAGATTTTCCTCATTCAGTAAACTGAAGAGGTTTCCGAATCTGTAATCTGGAGAGACTGCTGCTCTCTTTGCTATCCCATGCAGGGAGGTTTGCATATGTTTCTCAGCCTGTCTTAGCTGCATATGTTTCCTTTGCATGCTGCATAATACCGTCATCCCCTTCCCGTGCTAACGCAGGGGAGCGTTTCGATTCTGGCTATGTTGCTTCCCCATGTGACCGGCCCTACCGTCTCAGAGTACTATGAGATGATCTGACTCCCTTTCAACCCATTGAGCATCCTTCTTTTTGGTTGAAATGCTCTACCCGTACAAGTGGGAGGCTGAAGGGTCTCCCAAGTTCCCGATGCTTCTCTCACTGCATGCCACGCTCTATGACCCCGGCAGTCCCTCAGAATCTCACCATAACGATTCCTGTGTGCAGGCTTCCGGTGCGTTGAAGTCGTCGCCAACTGCTTTGTTTTCATTAACGGGGCTGAATCACTTTGGGGAAGTACGCTTCCCCTGCGGCCTACAGTGTTCTCTGTGTACGCTTCACCTGTTTTGTTCACCGGTGTGTACACCGGCTCCGCCACAGGCGCAACACTCGATACGGGCTGCTGGTTTGGCTTTGCCCGATAGGGACTTGCTACTCCCAGCGAGTAGCTCACTCTATAAGAAGCACCAAGCTGTGCTTGGCGCACCAACGCTCCAAATCAGCTGACTGCGAAAACCTGAGTTTCAATAAACCTGACGCAGTTCTGCTGAATTTGGTTGTTAGCACTTTATTTTGCCAATCTGGCGCTAACTAAACGATTTATACTAATCCCCTCTTCGGCGGCAATCTCTGAAAGTTTCCTGTGAACCTCAGGCGGAATTCGAACCATGAATTTCCCGCTGTACTTTCTTGTAGAAAATGGAATAGGAATTTTTTCTCTATCTCTTTTCATTTCACCAATAGTATCTCCAACAAGTTCGCGTATACCCTTGAGTGCAAGCTCCTGGCTTTCATCTAGCCAGCTTAAGCTGGGAAACTCAGTACAGAGACCGACATACTCCCCATCCTCCTCTGACCAAGTTACTCGATAGGTATATAGGTCATTCTTCAGCGGCATCATTATCCTCCAACCTTTCTATGGCTCGGAGAACCTGTCTGACTTGATAAGGTTTAGCCTGACCGTTCTTGTTCTGAATGTTGACCCTCGGATCACCCTGCCACGGTATTTGAAACACGACATGGCTTGACTTGGATTGTCTTGGTTCTCCGAAGTAGAACCTGCAAACCTTGAGCAAATCAGAGAAGGAAACATCCTTGGGATTCCTTTGCATTTTTCTTACAAGATCAATTACATTCGCCATAGATTATAGTATCACTATTGATACCGCTTGTCAACCCTTTCTGTTGTGCTAACAATTTTTCTGCCGCCGTCTTCATAAGCAGAAACTCATGTTCAACGCACTTAGCATGATGTTCGGTCTATTTTGTGTCAAGACCTATAGCTTGACATGAAATAGCGTAAACGCAGGGTATGGGGGTATTTATGCAGACAGCAACAGAAGAAAGGAGTTAAGAAGCGGATGTGTATTGAATAAGTTTCAGAAGTCTGTAAACACTCTGGTTTGTTTCAGCAGGCAGGGTTCCTTAGTGGTGTTCGTTTTATGAGCTACTTTTTCTCCCAAGCCGCCATGCGCCCAACACGCTTAAAAGCAAGGTGAAACTCATAGGTGGAAGAATAAAGTCTCTGGCTGTTGTCAGTGATGAAATCCCTGCTTTGAACATAGCCGAGATTGTTAAGTCGTTCCCCATAAGCGCCTGTTGCTCCCTTGACCACTGCCTGATTGATAAACAGGCTGTTCTAAGGGTTCTGTTCGATGCTTAGAACTGAATTGAGATCGCTGTGTTCGGTCGGTCTGAAAAATACCGCATCAGCTGGTGTTTTCCGGTTCATCATTGCCCCTTTCAACCGCACAGGATGTTCGCACAATCAAGAAATCTGATCAAGCCTGGAAAAGTGCTCCACGGTAATCTCTGATTTTACTGTGCCGGTGTGCTTTATTCCCTCGGGTTCAAACAGCATGAGCTTTACATGGCCATGGGGAACAACCCTGTGCTCTGTTCCCCGGGGAACTATATAGAACTCACCCGAGCGGAGGGTAAGGGTTTTATCCTTTTCCAGAATATCAAGCAACCCTTCCAGTACAAGGAACATTTCATCTTCATCCGAGTGAATATGCCAGGGCACTTTGTCGCCTTCAAGCCTCACAACCATCACCAGCTGACCGTTCAGTTCACCGACTATTCTGGGAGAAAAAGTATCACTGAACTTTCTGAAGCAGTTTTCAATATTTACTATTTCTGTCATGCATTTCCCTTTTCATTTTTTTATCGAGCCATGAGCTTTTCACAATACTGCCATGCAGGGTTCACCGGACAACTAAAGGGTGTATGCGTCGGGCATTCGTGTTTCATAAAGAACACAAGGCGCTACGGGGTAAAGAGAGCCCTGAAGTTCGAACATCTGATTCAGTGCAGGGGCAATTCTGCCGGCAAGGGTCTCCCAGGGGGTGACAAACACCATCTCGTGGTTCTGGGTGCCCCCGAATCTGCGGTCTCCGGCACACGGAAGACCGAGAACTGTTCTGTTCTTCGAAACAGCGAGGCCTATACTGCTGCATACTGCAGCTTCCGCCACAGTGTCACCTGTTGTCATTTCTCCATTGTTCCATGCGTTCGCATGCACAAGCCTCATGATCTGGGCAGGATTGCCGTAGATGATAACTGCCATGGGCTGGAACAGGGCTTTTCCCAGAGGGGCAAACTCAATTCCTTCGTACATGGCTCCGGAATCACCTATTTTGAATGTATTCCTGAAGAAAGTGATTCCAGCATGGGAATCTACAGTGTATTTACCTACTGCAGCTGTTCCACCGGTGAATTCTTCCGGGGTTTTCACCAGACCCACACATGCTGCACCAATTGAGCAGACCATTCTGTCCGGGACACCGGAAGAGTGAAGCCCTCCGTGCCTGGCCATGGATATAAGCTGACAGTTGTTCAATTTAAGAGAGAGCGGTTCTTCCCTGAGCTCATCCCGCTTTTCTGCAAGCCTGACCGCAATGGGATAAGTGTCGAGTTTAAGAGTTTTGCTCAGCATGTCGGCAATGTCACGGGCATTCATCAGTTCTTCCCCGGAGGAACACGGTAGGCTCCGTCTTCTCCTACTTCCCGGTTGAAGGAGTGCATCTCAAGAAGCTCCTGCAGGGTAATACTCTCGGTGCCCTGCTTGAGCTCTTCGATTTTAGCTTCGCCGAGATCTTCTCTGATGCTGCTTATCAGGTTCATGCAGAAGTTCTCCGCCTCGGCATCAGCTGCAGGATTGTGCAGAAGGGCGAGAGCGGTGACAGCAGAACGAATCGCGTTGCCGTTCATTCTGTCGAGAACAGCGAGGCCGAAAATCACCCTTATGAGAATTGGTTTGTTACCGGAGCGGCCCGCAATCAACGCAGCCCTCTGCAGAAACGAATGTGCTTTTGCTATTTCACCTGACTCTATGTGAAAAAATGCCAGTCCGTTAAGAGAGCTTGCTATGATGTTTTCATCATGCGCTTTTTCCCCAAGAGAAAGGGCCTCGGTGTAATTCCTTCTAACCTCTTCATCGTTGCCCCTCATCTGGTTCATTACAGCAAGATTCATTTTTATGCCGGCCTGCCCCTGTATGCTGCCTATCCTTTTGTAATAGTCCTCCGCTGTTGCATAGTGCTGCTCTGCTTCTCCGAAGTTGCTCTGACTGGCCTCAATCCCCGCTACTTCATTAAGAGCCATGGCACATCTTCCTGTGTAGCCTGCAGTTTTCACAGCAGAAAGGTAACCGAGGAAGGCTTCTCTGGCCCTTCTGTAGTCACCTTCGGCAGCGGCAAGGTTCCCCATGTAAAGCCTGCTCTTCCATTCTCCGTTTCTGAAGGACTCGTTCCTGCATCGCTCGGCTATAGCCGGAAGCTTCCTGCGCACCTGATTGTAATCACCTGAAAGAAGATGGTACTTAACAATCAGAAGCTCAACTTCGAGAGCCTCTATTGGGCAGTTTTCTCCTGAATAGATCGAAAGTGCCTCCAAAAGCGGTTCTTCTGCGGTTGAAAGCCTTCCCTGATCAATCATCATACTGCCGTTTGCGAAGAGCACTGCGGCTCTGTCGCAGTCGTTCATTCCCTGAGTTATGTCAAGGGCTTCCCCCATGAGGTTCTGAGATTTTGAAGTACGCCCGATTCTGCCTGCAAGAATGCTCTGGTTTGCAAGAAGAACTGCCCTCAACCCTTCAGGAAGCTGCAGATCACCATTGGAAAGAGCTTCCTCCAGCATGCTGAATCCTGTGCGAAATCTTCCCCTGTCAATGCAGTATATGGAAAGTGGTTTCAATATCTGCCTTAGAAACCTGTGGCGTCGCTTCTCGATTGCCAGTTTCCAGGCAAGCGAAATATCATTGAATGCCTCTTTGAACCCGTTGAGGCCTCTGCCTGCTTCTCTGCCTATCCAGGCCATGTCTCCGAATACGGCGGCTTTTGATGCAAAATGCCTGCAGTGCATTTCACGCGCGACCTCAATACCGCGGACATACGGAGTTTTCTCCTCGATGATGAAGTCTTTCCTCATTGCTGGAATGTGTATTCCCTGATCGTCTCTGAGAAGAAAGGATCTGTCGATAAGTGACAGTATCATCTCGGGAGAAACATCCGAAATCTCCTCTGCTTCCTCTACTGTGAAGTGACCGGAAAACACCGTAAGCCTGGAGGCAGCGCTCCTCTCGACTGACGAAAGCTGCTCCCAGGACTGCTGGAAGAGATCGGAGAGCCCCTCGGTGGTCTTTTCCTTTTCCGTTCCGCCAAGAAACGACGGATTTGCTCTGATCCTTTTACATATTGAAGAAACAGACATAACCCTTATCCAGGAGGCAGCAAGTTCAATAGCAAGCGGTGAGCCTCCAAGAAGTGTGCAGATGTCCTCGACGATGTTCAGCTCGATGTCGCCCTGAAATCTTATGCCCTCCAGTCTCTCAGCAGTCTGGATGAAAATTTTTGCAGCATCCGAAGGTAGATCTTCAGCCGGTTGAATGGTGGAAACACCGCCGATTGGCACGACAATTTCGCCGGGAACTTCCAGAGCTGCTCTGGCAGTAGCAATAACCGTTACGCCTTTGCAGTTCCTGAGCAGACGGGTGATGAAAGAAACTGCTTCATCACCGGAACTTACATTAATGAAAAGAAGCAGTATCTTCGATTCCCCCAGAAAACCCTCAATTGTTGCAGAGGCATCTCTGTCGGAAGACAGTGAAAGTTCTCCCGCAAGTTTAACAGGCACAGATTCACCCGCTGTCCCGCAGTCGATCAGACACAATCCCGAAGGGAACAAAAACTCGCTCTGCCCGGCGACTTTTATAGCAAGCCTTCTGCTGCCCATTCCGTTCATGCCCTTCAGGGTAATCAGCCTGCAGTCTGAATCGATCAGTTCTCTGATTGATGCAAGCTCAGCCTCCCTGCCAAGGAAAGGAGTGAGTTCAACGGGAAGGTTGTTGATCTCCGCCATGGTGCCAAGTGCAAGCCTGTTTCCAAGTGGAAAACTGCTGTAGCCATTGTCAATGACATAGCCGCCTTTCTTTTTTACCAGGTACCCTCTTCTTTCAAGCTGTCTGACTCCCTGAATGAACAGACCCGGAAGCCCTCCTGATTCACCGTGAAACCATTCCAGAAAAGCTTCGGGAGGATCCCACATAAGGGCAGATCTGAACCAGGCTCTGCAGTCTTCAAGAGATATTGAACCAAGTCTGACTGAAGCTGAAACTCCGCCAAAGCCGCTGCCCTGGTTAACAATGCTTCGTTCAGAAGAGCCTGCGACTATCATCCAGCCGGGATAATTATCGTAAAACAACTGAATATCTTCTATGGAAGCGGAATCGATAAGATGCATGTCGCGAAGAAAAACCCCGAGGCTCATGGAAGACCCTGCGCGGGAATAGAGAGCTTCAATTACTGCTTTCCCGTCAGGTTCACACCCCAGAGAAAAAGCAAGAGCAGAATGGGGAACCAGCATATCGCTACCTTTGCCCGATACTTTAAGGAGTTTGTAGTCGCTGAATGAAAGCATCGAAGCTGCAGCTTCGAGAAAGCGCCCCTTGCCTGAACCATCTGACCCCAGCACAAGAAAAAAACCTCTTCCCTTTTCAGCAGCTTCCTCTGTGAATGAAACGAAAACAGACAGTTCCTTCTCTCTTCCAAGAAGCCTGCCCTCGGTTTCCGTGGTGTTCTCGTACTGACCGGGATAATCAATGGTAACGACCCTGTTTCGGCCCATTCTTTTGGCGATGTACAGCCTTCTGTCGCTGACATTGAATAGCTCTCTTCCTGAAAGACCGTCTTCGGGAAATTGAGCAATTCCGATACTGAGAGTTATAAACAGGGGCGGATCACCCTGAAACTCTGTTCCGTTGATTTTTTCAAGAAGACGGATGGCAAATCGCTCAGCAACTTCCCGGTCTGCCCCGGGGAGAATGGCTGTAAACTCGTCTCCGCCGTATCTGAACAGAAGATCGTCCTCCCTGGATACATCGGAAACCCTGATGCCGAATTCAGAGAGTATTTCATCGCCGCGTGAGTGCCCGAAACCGTCGTTAACGCTTTTGAAATGATCGATATCTATCACGGCAAGCGAAAAAGGAGTGCTGCCTGTGTGCTTTTCCGAAATGAAGTGTGCAAGCTCTCTGGAGAACGCACCCCTGTCTCCAAGACCGGTAAGATTGTCTACCGATGAGTATTTACGCCCCTGATCTCCGCTCACCGAACCCTCCCTGACACTTACAACCCTGTCTGTATTTATACAGTGTAACAGTTTCCACGAAAAGAGAAATCAGCCCCCACGGAAAAAATCTGCAACATCAGCTGGGGATGTACCTGTGACTCTGAAGAAAAGCTCCTGAAGATCCCCGCCGGACAATTCGCCACGGGTTAGTGTTCGCAAAAGCATACCGTTGCTGATTATTCCAAATCTATGGCAGTGAATCGATGCTATCGGCAGTGTATGGGTTGAGATCAGAACAATTGAGCCTTCTGCAGCAGCGGATTCCGCCATCCTCCAGAAAGTTGCAGCAGCGGGGGGATCCAGACCCACAAGAGGTTCATCTATTACATAAAGATCAGGTTTTGCAGCAAATGCACCTGCGAGAACAACACGCTGGATCATGCCATGCGAATATGAACCTGATCTTTGATCCAGCCAGCCGTCCATTTCAAATACTTTCGAGCATAGAGCTATTCGTCTGTTGAGTACTTCAGTATCTATGCCTCGCAGCCTTCCGGTGTAGAGAATGTACTCACGGCCGGAAAGATTCGGGAAAACAGTGGGCTCATCGGGGACATAGGCAATCTTCTCACGGCAGCGGGAAACAGGCTCGCCATTGAGAGTAATTGAACCGCGTTCTGGAATGATCAGCCCGGAAATCATCTTGAGTGTTGTGGTTTTACCGGCGCCATTAGGCCCGAGAAGACCGAATATTTCACCTCTCTCCATGGAAAAAGAAAGGCCGTTTACGGCTTTCTGTTTGCCGTAGCTTTTTTCCAGCAGAGATACCGCAAGACCTGAGGCGTTACTCATCATCGCCCACAAGCGCCTCAACGAAGGCTCTTCCGTTGAACGGAACGATATCGTCCGGCCCCTCTCCCACCCCGATAAATCTGATGGGCAGGTTAAGCTCCCTGGCCATGGCAAAAACTGAGCCACCCTTTGCTGTTCCGTCGAGCTTTGTAACAACGATATCTGTTACAGCTACAGATTGCATGAACTGCCTGGCCTGTGGCAGAGCATTCTGACCCACCGTTCCGTCAAGTATAAGAAGTACCCTGTGAGGGGCACCCTCAAGTGCCTTGCCGGCAACGCGGTAAACTTTTGACAGTTCATCCATCAGGCCCTTCTGAGTAGGAAGGCGCCCGGCGGTATCTATAATCACATGATCATAATTACCAGCCTGAGCAGCTTTCACCGCATCGAAGGTTACCGCACCGGGATCGCAGCCGTCATGTCGAGTATAAACCGGTATATCGAGTTTCTGCCCCCACAGTGTGAGCTGTTTGGAGGCTGCAGCCCTGAATGTATCGGCGCAGGCCATCAGAACAGACTCTCCACTGCCTTTAATTCTCTGGGAAAGGCGGGCTATTGTGGTGGTTTTACCCGCGCCGTTCACTCCAACAACGATGGTCACAGCTGGTTTTGCTTCGGGTGCCCAGGGTGGGTGTTCAGGAAGAAGCCCGTCAAGTACGTTCACCAGCACTGTACGCCAGGCCGCATCCCTGTTCAGCTTGAATTCCTTTCTGAACCTGTCCATTACAAGTTCAGTAAGCTCCCAGCCCAGGTCACCTGACAGGAGTATCTCTTCAGCAAGTTCAAGGGTGTTTTCGTCAATGGCGGTTCCCAAAACAGCGCCAAGCTTTTTCGACAGGGCATCCCTGCTTTTTTTAAGTTTTTCCCTGAGATTCAAGATTACTGCACCATCTCTTCCAGGCTTACCGATGTAATGGTGCTGACGCCCTCTTCGGCCATGGTTATTCCGTAAAGAACATCAGACCCTTCCATTGTTCTCTTGTTATGAGTTATTACAATGAACTGCGTTTTTTTGCTGAAATCTCTGAGTATGGAGATAAATTTGTCTGTGTTGGAATCATCGAAGGGTCCGTCAAGCTCGTCAAGAACACAGAAAGGAGAAGGTTTTACAAGGTAGAGACTGAACAGAAGAGCAACTGCTGTCAGAGCCTTTTCTCCAGCGGATAGAGCTATCACGTTCTTCAGTTTCTTGCCCCTGGGTCTGGCCATTATCTCTACTCCGCCTTCAAGAGGGTCGTCTCCTTCGATGGTGACAATGTCTCCTTCTCCTCCTCCGAACATCCTCACGAACATGTCCTGGAAATTCTCCCTGACTTTGTCGAATGTTTCCTTGAATCTCTGTGCGGCTTCGGTATTAATTTCTGAAATCGCACGCCCTAGAGATGCTCTTGCGTTCTCAAGATCAAGCTTCTGTTCCACGAGATAACTAAGTCTTTCGGATGTTTCCTCGTACTCTGAAACAGCCAGCATGTTTACAGGTCCGATTTTTTCAAGGGCTGCATTTGCTGATTCAAGCTCTTCCGACAGCTCTTCATCAGACAGACCGAGATACGGATTGTTCTCAACGGTGCAAACTCCTTCGATCTTCTGAAGCTTTTCCTCGAGGGAAGCTGTTTGCGCTTCCAGTTCGATCATTAAAGATCTGGCTTTGCTCAGCCGGTCTCTTATCTGCTGAACTTCCTTTTCGAGAACTGCTGCGCTCTCCATAAGACGGTTTCGCTCAACGGAATAGTCATTCCTTACGGATTCCGCCGCACCCCTTTCGGTTTTCAGTACGGTCCTGTGATTCTGAAAGGCCAGAATGCCCGCTTTAAGAGCTGCTATGCCGGAAAGGGAGTTTTCGTTTTCTCTCTGAAGCTCATCCAGAAGATCGTGTATGCTCTCGGCCTCGCCTGTAAGCATTTCTGCTCTGTCTGCAATGTCTTTCTGTCTGCTTTGATTCTCCCTGATGCTGAAACTGCAGTTGTCGTGTTTGCGCAAGGTTTCGGCAAATCGGCTTTCCAGTACGGACACCTGTTTAGCAGCATCCTCTTCGAGAACCAGGGCTTCCGACCTCTTCTCTTCCAATGCCGCAATCAGCTTTCCCTCCGAATCATAGGTTTCAGATGAGTCAGTTTTTTCCAGGCCCGTGAGCTCATGGTGCGCCAGGGAAAGATTCTTTGTCAGGGTCTCAAGCTCTCTTACTGAATTCTCGTGAGAAGTTTGCAGCCCGGCAAGCTTTTTTTCATTGAAACGGAGTTCTTCACGGAGTGAGTCCGCCACCCCGCTGAGCGAAAGAAGTTCCTCGTTTTTCGATTTAAGTACTTGGTTCAGAACCTCTGCAGACCCGTTTGCTTCCTCCAGCTGTTCTTCATAATCTTCAAGTATGGCAGAAAGCTCAAGAGTACCGGCACTGGAGGCTTCAATTCCTGCCCTGACCAGACCGTCAGATCGCACAAGACTGCCTTCAGCAGTAACCGCTGAACCGGGAAATCCTTCCTTTATCCAGCGCTCAGCTGTTGGAAAATCAGGGGCCAGAACACCGTGACTGAGTATGGAATTCACCAGTTCACTGCTGTCTTCATGTTCAACACAGTCTGACAGCGCAACAGCTCCCTCAGGCAGCTTCCCTCTGAACCCACCGGTGTTTAAGGCGTAGCGCCTGCCTTCACCCGGCAGATCCTGAGTAACACGGTCAAGAGGGCGGGCAGTATGAAAACTGTCGAGATAGGCTCCAATTGCCTTGCCCATACCTGATAGGGGTTTTATCAGGGTGGAAATGGAATTTTCTGATGATGACTCTTGAAGGAGCCTTTTTACTCTCCCTGCCTGCTCTTTGAGAACAGCAACCGTCTTTCCTGTTTCAGCAATTCTGCCCGAGAGCTCTGACGCTTCCTCTGAAACAACTTTCGCGCTGCTGATACACTTCTGCAGCGATTCATCCAGTGTTTCGATGCTCTCGCCAAGCACTTCCTGCTCCTCGAAGAGTCTTGCCGCATCACGGGTTAGAATGCTCCTTCTGTCGGAAAGAGAATCGATGTAGCTCATCAGCGAAGTTTTTTTCTGGATGCGGGCTTCATCCTTTCGCACCTGCTCAAGGTGGGATCGTCTGCGGTTTTCAACCTCTTCTTCCAGAGTCCGTCTGACTGACCGTGCCTCAACATGGGAGCAGTTTGCGGCTTCAAGAGCCTTTCTCTGCTCTTCGATCCACGATGAAACTTCAGCAAGCTCCTTCAGAAGCTTCCCAAGGGAATTCAGAAGCTCTGCCTTTTCGCCGGTGAGCTTCTCTATATCTGAAGAGTATCGATGAACCCGTTCCCTCTCTCTGGCAATCCTTGCATTATTCTCGGCAATTCGGGTTTCCGCTGAGGTGGCCTTTTCTGAAGAAACTGCCGTTTCTCTATCGTTGGCCGCAAGCTGGGAATCAAGCTCGGCACAAACCCGGTGAGCCTCGTCAAGCTTGCTCTGAACCCTGCTGTATTCCATTCTGGCCTCGGCGAGAACCGTGCTTCTGGATGACAATGCGGCTGTTTCTTTCCCAACAATAGAGCCTATCTCGTCAAGTTGCTTTGTTTTTTCCTCCAGCCTGTTTTTCAGCCCGGAAGACTCTATGAAGCTCATTGCCTCTTTTACTGCATTAATTGTTTCAGTAACCTTAAGGTGACGGTTGTATGCCGACACCTGTCTTTTCAACGAACTGCACGAGGAGTCAACTTCCATTATGATGTCGGACAGTCTTTCAAGATCACTGCCGGCAGATGCAAGCTTTAGTTCGGCACGGTGCCTTTGAATCTTGTACTTGACTATTCCTGCGGCTTCGTCAAAAAGGAATCTGCGGTCTTCCGGTCTGCTGGATAGAATGGTTTCAACCATTTTTGATTCCAGCACCCAGTAGCCGGTGGAGCCCAGCCCCTTGTCCACAATAAGATCGGTTACATCCATGAGACGGCAGAGGCTTCCATTGATGCTGTATTCGCTGTCGCCTGAACGGAAAAGCCTTCTGGAAACCGATACCTCATCGTAGTCGAGTCCCAGAGACCTGTCGGTGTTGTCGAATACCAGTGTAACTTCAGCCATACCAAGCTGCCTGCGGTTGGTTGAACCGGAGAAAATCACCGACTCCATCCTGTCGGCCCGAAGCTGCCTTGGGTTCTGGGTGCCAAGTACCCATCTTATTGCATCGGCAATATTGCTCTTACCGCACCCGTTAGGCCCGACTATGGAAGATATGCCCTGCTTGAAATCAATTCTGAAAGGTTCCGCAAAGGATTTGAATCCGATGATTTCAAGACTCTTAAGCCGCATTTGTGTTCCTTCCAGGTCTGAAAAAATTGTATGCGTATGTTGCTAAACTAAGAATAATAAACACAACAGAAAGCAGACCGAGAAAATCGGTGCCTATTATCTCATAACCTGGAAACCTGAACCCCGGAAGCAGAGCCTGTCTCAGCATGAAAAGTGATAAGATCATTGTGGAGAGCTTGCCCCAGATATTGGCAGAGGGAGGCGTTCTTCCCTTAGACATAAAAAGCCCACCGGTTACAATCAGCGCATCTCTGCCCGCTAGAACAGCAAAGATCCAAAGTGGCAGCCGGTTTGTCACCAGAAGAAAAGCGGCAAAGACGGCAAACGATATCTTGTCTGCAAGGGGATCCAGAATTTTTCCCCAGTCGCTGACGGTACCTGTTCTCCTGGCGAGCTTGCCGTCAGCTGTATCGGAAAGAATAGCCAGAGACATGAAAATAAAAGTCATAAGCTGGTTACCCTTCCAAAGGAAGTAACAGGCCGCAAGAGTAAGGGGAACTCTCAGAATACTGATCAGGTTCGCCGCGGTCAGAAACCTTCCTGCTATCACCCTGAACCTCCGAGAAGACTGTCTGCGTGCTCGGAGGCACCCGTGCCCCCTCCGAGCAGTCTTGTAAGCTCTGTCAGCCGCTGTGCTCTGGTTTTCAGTGCACTCACTGTTGTTACAGGCATACCGTTCATATAGTCTTTTACTACTGCCAGATGGTTGTCGGCTCTGGATGCCACCTGAGCCAGATGTGAGATAACTATTATCTGTCTGGACCGGGATGCCCTCACGAGCGAATCTGCAAGACGATGAGCTGTTTCGCCCCCTGTGCCGGCATCGATCTCATCGAAAATCAACGTTGACGCAGAACCGGTATCCGCCATTACAAGAGCCAGAGAAAGGGCAACCCTGGAAAGCTCTCCCCCGCTGGCAACAGCATCGAGTGATTCCATGGGAATACCATTGTTCGCCGTGAACAGGAAGAGAACAGATTCCGCACCTCTGACGTCGAGCGTTCTGCCCTGAATATCCACCGGAGAAGCCGGGGGAGGGAACGCAAGCGAAAACTGAACCCACGGCATGTTCAGCTCTTTCATTTCTTTAACTGCCCTTTCGCCCAGGATTTTTCCCGCAGCCAGCCGCTTCGATGTGAGCAGCCCGGCGGTTCTGATAACCTCTTCAGCCATTGCAGGCAAGGCGTTCTCAATTGATTTGAGCTCTTCTTCGGCGCTGATGTACTTATCAAGCTCTTCTGAAAGTGAAGCTCTTCTCTCGAGCATCGACTGTATCGTTCCCCCGCTTCTCGAGATAAGCCTGGAATAGTCATCAAGCCTTATGTCAATCTGATTGAGTCTCTCGGGGGCATCATCGAGATCGGAGATACCGGCTTGAACCAGGTTGCAGGCCTCTGCAACAGAAATTGAAGCCTGGGAAAGAAGTTCTGCAAGTTCCGTTCTGTCTGGTGCTTCCCTGTGAATTCTTCGCAATACTCCTGAGATAACCGATGACACTCCATCATCACCCTGAAGCGCTTCCATTGTTTCCTGAAAGAGAACAGACTGTTCCAGTACTTTTCTTATTCGGTTTCTCTCTTCTAAAAGGGCTTCATAATCAGCTTCATCAGGGTTTAGCCTATCAAACAAGGACATTTCGTGCTGAAGCAGTTCCCTGTTGGCTCCGGAAATCCCGAGAAAACTGCCAATCTTCTCTTTTCTGGCGTATGAAGTTTTAAGCTTATTGAATAGAGCAGCGTACTTCTCTCTGAACTGAAAGACTCCTGCAAACTGGTCAAGAATATCCATCTGTTTCGACGGTTTAAGGAGAATCGGTGTTGAACGCTGGCTGTGGAGTTCCACAAAGCCCTGAACGGCTTCTCTTACTTCCTCAAGGGTGGAAAGCGCATCATCCATGAATACACGGCTTCTGCCCTGAGCACTAATTTCTCTGCGGACAAGTGTTTCCTCTCCATCTGAGTTGATAAAAACAGCTTCAACCGAAGCACTGCCGGTGCCGGGTCTGACCAGAGATTTATCTGCACGGGCTCCTGCGGCAAGCATAAGACCATCAACCAAAATGGATTTTCCACTTCCTGTTTCACCCGTAAGAACATTAAATCCTTTTTCAAACTCCAGCGTAGTGTCACAGATAGTTGCAAGATTTTTTAGGGTAATCGAGCGCATAATCAGCATAATCTACCCCCTGTATCCCCAGCCAAGTTTCTTCCCAAGCATAGCATAGTAATCGGATCGTCTTCCGGTTCTGATCACGGGGCTGGTGAGGGATGACGCCTGTACCGAGATAGTGTCCTCCTCTTTCATCGCACCACATTTCGCGTTGCCGTCGGCGAGAATCAAAGGGTTTTTGCCCCTCGATCTGAGAATTGTGAATTCTATCCGGGATGATAGCGGAACAACAATTGGCCTTATTGCAAGAAGATGAGGACAGATGGCAGTAATGATCAGCACGGGAAGATTTGGATGAAGTATGGGTCCGCCACAAGAAAGATTGTAAGCGGTCGAACCTGAGGGAGTTGCAACCAGTACGCCGTCAGAGGCCATTACTGCAACCTCTCTGCCGTCTGTATTCACACGGATGTGAAGAATGCCACCCTCTGCTGAACGACAGATACAGATCTCATTCAGGGCTCTGATGCATGTTCCTTCAGGACTGGTCGTCTCCAGAACCGGCAGATTCTCAATACCGTAATCACCGGACAGCAGGCAGCTGATGGAATCACCTATTCCGGAAAGCTCGCAGTCGGCTAAAAAACCCAGATGCCCCGCGTTAACCCCCATTACCGGTACACCGCTGCCCAGGTACCTGTCCATGGTGTTGAGGATAGTACCGTCGCCACCGATTGCTGCCACGGCGCCGGCGTCATCGATGTTTTCAACCACAGCGAAACCGGCTTGAATGAAAAGCTCCCTGTATTCCGGAAGGTCTGAGCCATCAATGAGTATTCTATTGATTGGTTTCATTGCACTCTCCGAAATGCTTTTCAATCGAATCAGCTACTCCTTCTGGATCAAGTCCAAGGTCAGCTAGAATTTCCTGAGTGCTGCCGTGGGATATGAAAACATCGGGGATGCCAAGACAGCAGACACTCTTCGCGCTAAGAACAGAGGCAACATAATGACCGAAGCCGCCGCATAAAGAGCCTTCTTCCAGCGTAACAACACATCTGCCCCGGGCCAGCATCCTGATTTCTTCCAGCGGTGCAGGTTTCAGCCAGACAGGATCGAAAACCGACACTTCTATGCCCTTCTCTGACAGAAGAGATGCGGCTTTAACAGCTGTGGAAACCATTGTTCCCACAGCGATAATCAGAACATGGGCACCCTCTCTGACAACCTGACCCAAGCCCCTTGGCAGTGTGTCCGGGCTGGGGAAGCGAAGTTCGGGTTCATGCCCGCGGGGGTATCTGATGCCCGTGGGGCTTTTCAGTTTATTTATCTCCTCCGAAACTAACTTCTTCAAACAGTTGCAGTCTCTGGGTGCTGCAAGGCTGAGACCGGGTATGGAAAGAAACATGGGTATGTCGAAAATGCCGTGATGCGTCGGTCCATCTGCGCCCACTATTCCAGACCGGTCCATGGCAAACAGAACCGGAGCACTCTGCAGAGCGGCATCATGAATCAACTGATCATAGGCTCGCTGCATAAAGCTGCTGTAAATTGCGACAACCGGTTTCATGCCGCCGAAGGCAAGCCCGCAGGCAAAAGTGACGGCATGCTGCTCTGCTATTCCAACATCAAAGAATCGACCTGGAAACTTCTCGGCAAATTCGTTGAGACCGGTACCATCAGGCATTGCTGCGGTTATTGCTACAACACGGGAATCGCAGGCTGCTTCATCGATAATGGTTTTTGCAAAAGCACAAGTAAAATCGATTCCTGAAGACTTAACTGCGACTCCGCTCACGCCGTGATGGGAAGTCGGCTGGCATTCAGCCGGATGATAGCCTTTGCCCTTCTTTGTGACCACATGCACAAGAACCGGACCCGAGAGCCTTTTCACCCTGTCGAGAACCCCGGTGAGAGTTGCAAGGTCATGGCCGGGAATGGGGCCTATATAATTAACCCCGAATTCCTCGAAGATGCTGGCCGGGGTAACAATGGTCTTTTTTATTGCTGAGGTAACCTCATGAGCGGCACTTCTCATTCTCTCACCCAGAGAAGGAATCCTGCCGAGTGCGTGCCATACACCGTCTTTAAAATGATTGTAGGTTGGATCTGTAATGAGTTTATTAAAGTGTTTTGAGAGCGCCCCGACATTTCTTGAAATAGACATTTCGTTGTCATTCAGAATAATGGTCATGTCGGTTTTGTTGCTGCCGGCATTGTTGAGCGCTTCGAAAGCCAGGCCTGCCGTCATGGATCCATCGCCAATCACTGCAACTATCCGTTCTGATCTGCCTTCAAAATCTCTGGCTCTGGCAAACCCCAGTGCAGCGCTGATGGAGGTGCTGGAATGGCCGGTTCCAAAAACATCGAATGTACTCTCTGATCTTCTGGGGAACCCGCTTAGTCCTCCGGTTTGTCTGATGGTATGGAAAAGCTCGCGTCGTCCGGTGAGAAGCTTCCAGGGATAGGTTTGATGCCCCACATCCCAAATGATTTTATCGACATGAGGATCGTAAACAGTCAGCAGGGCAATTGTCAGCTCGACAACTCCCAGGCTTGAAGCCAGATGCCCGCCGGTATTGCATATAACACCAATGATTCTTTCCCTTATCTCAGAGGCGAGAGTAACACGCTCTTCCAGGGAGAGCTTTGAAATCTGTCCCGGGTCGTTGATTCCGTCTAGAATCTGTGCCACTATTTCCTTCTTTCCGGAAGGTGTTCTATCAGTTCGCTGATCACCAGCCAGTTTCCGGGAAGCTCCTGGAGACTGCGTATAACCGAATCAGCTTTTTGCCGGGCAAGACTCCTGGCTCCCTGGATACCAAGATCGCTTACAGGGTTCCATTTTCCCTTCCGGGCATCTTTGTCAACTGCCTTACCCATTTCCTCGGGGGTGCCGATAACATCGAGAATATCATCGGTCAGCTGGAAAAGCTGGCCAATCTCGTCACCGATGGACGATAAGGAGGAAAGCAAAGCTCCGCTGAACCCTGCAGCCATGGAACCCAGCTCGAGTGATACTCGTATCATGGCCGCGGTTTTCCCTGCAATCATTCTCATGGTCCAGCTGCGGTCGGCCACCGGTGGGTGATACATATCCATGAACTGCCCGCCTGTCAGAAAAGAAGCGCCAGCGGCATGTACCAGTTTCTGAAGCATTGCTTTTACAACGGATTCGGGAAGAGGAGTTCTCAGAAGCTCTCTGAAGGCCTCCAGCATAAGCCTGTCTCCTGCAAAGAGGGCTTTTTCCGTGCCGCAGAGCATGTGAAGCGATGGTTTTCCTCTTCTGGTATCATCATCGTCCATCCCGGGAAGATCATCATGAATCAGCGAATAGGTATGAATCATCTCCACTGCACAGGCTGCATGAACGGCTTTTTCAGAGCAGCCTCCGATGGCGGTACACGACTGCAGCACAAGAAATGGCCGCAAACGCTTGCCTCCGGCACTCAGAGAATACCGGCAGAGCTCTGCCTGGCCTTGCCCCGGAATGAACATCGGCAGTTTCCCAAGCGACTCCTCGACTGCTGAGGAGCTCTCACTGAGTGCGTTGTTCAGTCTCTCCGATATATTCATACACGCGCCTCAATTTCGAGACAGCAAGTGAGCTGTCAAGTGTAACATCAAGCCCGTTCACCATATTTCCACCCTCAGCAACCATAAGTTTGCTATATCTTCCACTGGTGAACCTGCCGATTGAAGATTTCACATCCATGCCGATCACCCCGTTTGAGGATCCGCACATTCCCAGATCCGTCAGATAAGCCAATCCGCCGGGGAGTATCTGTTCATCAGCAGTTTGAACATGTGTGTGTGTTCCGGCAAGCACCTTGACTCTTCCGTCCAGAAACCTGGCCAGAGCCAGTTTTTCGCTTGTCGCTTCTGCGTGAAAATCGATTATTCTAACATCCGCTTCGGTGCCGTTCAGAATCCTCTCGGCAGTTCTGAAAGGGCAATCTCCCGAGAAATCGGTAAAGACCCTGCCCTGCAGGTTTATAACCTGTACAACTGCGCCGTCTATGATCCGGGAAGCATACCCGGTTCCTGGATTGCCCGGGGGATAATTCGCAGGCCGAAGCAAACCTGTGCCCTCTTCGGACAGCCTGGGAATTATGGAACTTTTCTTCCATATATGATTTCCCGACGTAATAATGCTGACTCCAGCTTCAAAGAGAGCTTCAGCAGTTTCAGGCGTGATGCCGAAACCCCCGGCAGCGTTTTCTCCGTTCGCCACTATGAAATCGTAGCTGCTTCCCTCCCTGGCGAGATATGATGTTACCGCCATTCTTCCCGGTCTTCCAACAATGTCTCCCAGAAGCAGTATACGCATTGTGTGCTACCTTGCAGTTTCTGAGGCTCTTAACTCCCTTATCACAGTAACCTTTATCTGACCCGGATATTCCATTTCCTCTTCTATTTTTCTTGCTATCTGTCGGGCCATATCAATCGCAGTTTCATCGTTTACGACTTCAGGTCTCACCGCTATCCGCAGTTCCCGGCCCGCCTGAATGGCATAGGATTTCCTTACACCCTCAAAAGAATCAGCTATTGTCTCAAGCCTGTGAAGCCGCTTGATATAGAGTTCAAGGGTTTCTCTTCTGGCTCCGGGACGGGCACTGCTCACCGCATCTGCCGCCTGAACAAGAACCGCATAAAGGCTTTCGGGTTCCATCTCTTCGTGATGGGCTCCAATGCCGTTCGAAACGATTTTGGGTTCATTGAATTTTCTGGCCAGCTCCATACCTACAATCGCGTGAGAACCCTCGATTTCGTGGTCGGTAGCTTTGCCTATGTCATGAAGAAGACCCACTCTTCTTGCTATTGCAGCATCAAGCCTGAGCTCGCTTGCCAAAAGACCGCAGATATGAGAAACTTCAAGGGAATGCTGATACATGTTCTGGCCGTAGCTGGTTCTGTAACGCAGCCTCCCAAGGTGCCTGATCAGCTGAGGATGCAAGCCTGTGACACTGGCCTCCATGGCCAGCTCGCCTCCCAGTTTCCTTATTGTTTTCTCCATCTCGCTGCGAATCTTGGCGACTACCGCTTCTATTCTTCCCGGATGTATCCTGCCGTCGCCAATCAGCTTTTCAAGGGAAAGCCTTGCCACTTCTCTTCGTACAGGATCGAAACAGGACAGCACCACGGCTTCGGGAGTATCATCGATAACAACATCCACTCCGGTTGCTTTCTCGAATGCTCTGATGTTTCTACCTTCGCGACCGATAATGCGCCCCTTCATATCATCATTTGTGAGATTAACAACGGAAACACAGCTTTCCACCACATGATTAGCTGCACACCTCTGTATTGCAGTGGCGAGAACACTGTTTGCCTTGTCTTCAGCATTCCTTTCGGCTTCGTCGAGAATACTGCGGGTCAGCCTGGCGGCCTCCATGTCGGTCTCTTCTCTCAGATTGGAAAGAAGAAGCTCACGGGCTTCCTCACTGGATAGTTTTGCAACTTCTTCCAGTCTGGCATTCTGTTCCTCGAGAAGCTTGTTGGCCCTCTGATGCTTGGCAATCAGAGACTGCTCCATCTCACCCAGAGATGTCTCCTGTTGAGCGAGAGATTCAGCCCGGCTGTCAAGCGTTTCTCCTGTTCTCTCCACCTGCTGTGTAAGTCTGCTCAGGTCATTTTCCCGCCTGTCGAGTTCAGACTGTTTGCGCCGGAGCTTTTCAAGTTCGACCGATCTTTCCTCGGCAATTTTCTCGCGTCCCTCGAGCAGGGCCTCTTTTTTCAGTGTTTCAGTTTCTCTGCGGGCTTCTGCAAGAATGCGTTCGGCTTCGGCGGATGCTCCGCCAATTTCTTTTGCTACCAGCATCTTGTGCAGAAGTAAGCCCAGCACGAATGATGCTGCCCCGGCAGCTATAGGGATCAGGTAATTCATGTCACTTTTCTCCGTTTCAGGCGCAGGTCGGCATCTATATCAATCGGAGAAACAGTATTCAACCTCCGGAACCCCGCGACACATTCCGAAGTACTGTCCACCGAGGACTATTATTGCTCTTTGACGCTGCCCGGACCGGATTTCTGAAAGACAGAAGTGACTTCAGTACCAACTTTTACAGTTTCCTGGCGTATGACGGCTGATTGCCTGTGCGGCCCGTCTTCCTGCGACAGAAATGCGTCTATTCTGTCTGCAAGTGAAGAGAGCAGCATCTGGTGGCTGTCTTCCATTTCCTCAAGTTGTCTTGTTTTGGAAAACAGCTCGTCAGTGATATTCAGTGACGCGAGAATAGAAACCTTGGCTGTGGAAGTCATGGTGATATTCTCTGTCATCTGACGCATACGCATGTCAAGAAAGTGGGCGATCTCCGCTATGTAAGCAGGATCGCCCTCGCCTCTTATCGAATACTCCCGTCCGTAGATGTTAACCCTGGTGGTTTCAGGACGGTCAGTCATTGGTACTATGCCCCTGCTGACTCTTCAGCATCTCCAGCTTCCCAAGCAGAACCTCAAGCCTCTGCTTCATCTCCTGCCTCTCGTGCAGGAGTCTGGCGTAATGTCTCCTGAGGAGATTATACCCTTCTGAATCCGCATTGCCTCTCTGGTACTCAAGATTGCCTTCCAACTCTTCTACCCGACTGGAAAGAACCGTGTTCTCTTCTGTAAGAGAACGGCACCTGAGAATAAGCCTGTCTACCGCCTCGGTAAGTCTTTCAGCTGCGCCGGTAACGGGCAATGCGAAGCCTCCCTATCCTATTGAAGCCCCTTCCGGGCCACTTCCACAACCTTGCCGAAGGCTACGGGATCTTTAACTGCAAGATCGGCAAGCACTTTTCTGTCAAGAAGCACTCCGGCTTTTACAAGACCGTCGATCAGGGCGCTGTAAGTAATGCCGTTCTCTCTGGCCGCTGCGTTTATGCGGGTGATCCAGAGCGCTCTGAAGTTTCTCTTCTTATTCCTTCTGTCTCGGTACTGGTATTCAAGTGCCTTTTTGGTGGCATCCGACGCGACCGTATACAGCTTTCTTCTTCCACCGAAGTTACCTTTGGCAGCCTTGAGCACCTTCTTGTGCCTGCTGTGCCTGGCAACAGCATTTCTAACTCTACTCATTGTTCATCCTCCGGGATTGCTAAGGCAGGAGTATTCTCATGCGCCTGGTATCGGAGGGTGACGCTATTCCTGCTGTGCGCAGATTCCGCTTGCGCTTACTGCTTTTCTTTGTTTTAATGTGACCGGCATGACTGTGTCTGACGACAATCTTACCGGTTCCTGTCTTTTTGAAGCGCTTTGCAGCACCCTTGTGAGTTTTCATCTTGGGCATTTTTTTTAGTCCTCGTCTTCTTTTCTGCTATTTGTGATCTTTTCCCTCTTGGGAGCAAGAATCATTGTAAGGAACCTGCCTTCCATGGCAGGTGGTTTCTCTATCTGAGCAATATCTTCCAGTTCTTCGGATAGACGCTGCAAGAGATCGTAACCCTGATCTTTATAAGCAAGCTGTCTGCCCCGGAAGACCACTGTTGCCTTCACTTTGTGCCTGGATTCCAGGAATTCTCTTGCATGCTTCATCTTGAAGTTATAGTCGTGTGTATCGGTATTCGGCCTGAATTTTACTTCCTTCAGCCCGCCTGAATGCTGCTTCTTTCGAGCTTCCCGCTCTTTCCGATTCAGCTGATACCGAAACTTGCCGTAATCCATTATTCTGCAGACAGGCGGATCACTGGCTTCGCTAATCTCTACAAGATCAAGCCCTGCTTCGATGGCCATATCCATGGCCTTTGCAAAATCCACTACTCCTACATGCTCTCCATCGTGATCAATAAGCCTTACTTTCTGACTTCTGATTTCACCATTAACGCGAATGGAGTTTGCGATTTCCCTTTACCTCATTTCCGGTAGCGCAGGCCTGGCGCAGGCATCAACAACGGCCATAACTGCCTCTTCAACCGGCAGTGTGCCAATGTCGCCCTCACCGTGTCTGCGAAGAGCCACAGTATTGGATCCGTATTCACGCTCACCGACAACGAACATGTATGGAACCTTGCCAGTTTCTGCATCCCTTACCCTGTAGCCTATCGTCTCACTGCGACTGTCAAGCTCACACCGCAGGCCAGCCTTTGCAGCTATTTTATACACACTCTCCGCAAATTCCTTCTGTGCGGAAGTAATTGGTAAGATAACAAGCTGAACAGGTGACAGCCAACCCGGGAAATTACCGGCGAAATGCTCGATAAGATTCCCGATGAATCTTTCGACTGAACCGAACAGAGCCCTGTGAACCATGAAAACCCTGTGTTCCGAGCCATCGGATCCGGTGTAGTTAAGATTGAATCTGCCAGGAATGTTAAAGTCGAACTGCACCGTTGGCCCCTGCCAGTAACGACCGAGAGCATCCCTGAGCTTGATGTCGATCTTGGGGCCGTAAAAAGCAGCTTCCCCTATGACAGTGGTGTAGCTTTCGCCCATATCATCAAGCGCTTTAGCAAGGGCCGGCTCCACGTCTGCCCAGTCGGCCGGATCTCCAGCGTAGTGATCCGGGTCGGAAGGGTCCATGAGAGACAGCTCTATTTTGTATCCGAAGCCGAATATTTTCAGGAAATACAGGGCAAATCTAACAACATCCTGAATTTCGGAAACAATCTGATCTGCTGTACAGAAAATGTGGCCATCGTCTACGGTGAATCCGCGAACTCTCATGAGACCGTGAAGCGTTCCGCTTCTTTCAAAACGGTAGACGGTACCGAGTTCTGCAATGCGCAACGGCATCTCTCTGTAAGACCGTTTTGAGTTCTTATAAATGATAATATGCCCCGGGCAGTTCATCGGCTTGAGGGCATATTCACCGTTTTCAACTTCCGTAAAGTACATCTTGTCTCTGTAGTAATCGTAATGACCAGAGGTTTTCCAAAGTTCAACCGGAGCAATATGGGGAGTGCTCACCAGCTGATAACCGGCTTCCCTGTGGGCATCTTTCCAGAGGTTCTCTAGATTTTCCTTTACTATGGTTCCCTTAGGAAGCCAGTAAACAAACCCGGAACCGCCCATCCCGGTACTGTTAAAGAGCCCAAGCTCTACACCCAGTTTTCGGTGGTCCCGCTTTTTTGCCTCTTCAAGAAGATTGAGATGGGACCTCAGATCGGCTTCCGTATGAAAAGCGGTTCCATAAATGCGGGTAAGCATACTGTTCTCTTCGCTGCCTCTCCAGTAGGCGCCAGCAACGCTGAGCAACTCGAAATTCGAGAGGTGCTTTGTGCTCGGAACATGAGGGCCCCTGCAGAGGTCGGCAAACTCTCCCAGAGTGTACACTGAAATTGTTTCGCCCCGGTCCTCTATATCGTCAAGAAGCTGAACCTTGTAAATCTCGTTCCTCGATGAGAAGAATTCAAGAGCCTGCTGATAGGTCATTTCCTTTCTTTCGAAGGGAATGTTGCTTTTTATCATTCTTTTCATACTGGAGCGTATTGCTTCCAGATCTTTTTCTCCCTGAAAGCCGGGAATACTCATATCGTAATAAAACCCGTCCTCGATGGAAGGACCAATCCCGAACACGGTCTCGGGGTAGAGGTCGAGAACCGCTGCCGCCATGAGATGGGCACAGCTGTGTCTGACAATGTCAAGTGATTCTTCATCTTCCCGGGTAATGATTCTGATAGATCCGCTATGGGGCACCGGCCGGGAAAGGTCGAGAAGTTCAGAGTCAAGCTGAAAAGCAATGGCGCTTTTTGCCAGACCGCGAGAGATGGAAAATGCAACATCATATCCGGTGGTTCCAGGAGAAATCTCTGTTGAACTGCTGTCTGGGAATACTATACGTATCATAGCACTGGAACCTCCTCCCGGTGAAATATTTTTCTACGGAAATGGTGGGCGATACTGGAATCGAACCAGTGACCTCTTGCATGTCAAGCAAGCACTCTAACCAACTGAGCTAATCGCCCACCGCAACTCATCTGTGATGTTCAATAGACCGAGGCCGATAATATCCAATCAACCGTTAAACTGTCAAGTGTGCCGGATGCTTCACTCCCTCTGCGAACCGGCAGGGAAAAAAGCCTGCATTCCGACAAGGGGAAAGCACAACAAGCCCTTCCCTGATCGTTTCTGAAAGTGATTACTCTCTAAGTTATGGTTGTTCCTGCTTCGCCCTTCAAGGCTCTTATCAGATTACCGGGAGAAGAAATCACTACTCTGGAACCGCCGTGTTCAAGGAAACCGAGGGCGGCGCGAATTTTGGGCTTCATGGAGCCGTCTGCAAAGTGGCCGGAGTCCATGTATTCTTTTATCTCAGCGGCGGTGATAGAACGGATTGCTTTCTGATCTGGTTTGCCAAAGTTTATGTACACTTCCGGCACACCGGTAGAGATAACAAAAGTAGGTGCATTCAGTTTGGTTGCAAGCAGTGCGGTTGCATGGTCTTTGTCTATCACTGCAGCAACACCGCGTATCTTTTTGCCTTCTCTGACCACAGGCACTCCGCCTCCGCCGGCACAAATCACTATCTGACCTGCTTCAACCAGGGCGTTGATGCAATCAATTTCCACTATTTTCTTCGGAATAGGTGAGGGAACCACCCTTCGCCAGCCGCGGCCAGCGTCTTCTTTCATGATCCAGCCCCTGGAAGCGGTTCTCTCTCTGGCTTCCTCCTCGGTGTAGAACGGACCCACCGGCTTGGTAGGGTTAAGGAAACCAGGATCATCGGGCCTTACTTCAACCTGTGTGATTAGGCTTGAAATCGGGATGTCCTTCTCTCTTTCCTCAAGCACATCTCCCAGCACCTGCTGAAGGAGATAGCCGATAATGCCCTGAGTAGCCGCCACATTGGCATCCATGCCGTCCGGGGGAATAATGTCTTTGGCCTGAGCGTTCCTTATCAGTTCATATCCTACCTGCGGTCCGTTACCATGGGTAACAACCAGGCTTCCGAACATGTCTGCAATTGAAGCCAGCTCCTCGCATACAGCTCTTGCTACCTCATGAGTCTCTCTGTTGCCGTTCAGTGATCCGGGATTGATAAGGGAATTCCCCCCGATTGCAACAACTATTCTGCCTGTGTTTTTCATTTTTCAGTTTCCTTCACTGGAACCTCCAGCCGTTTCGCTCCTCTGAAGAGAAAAAACACGGCGATGCCCCCGATACAGATGGCAATATCAGCAATATTAAAAGTGGGCCATCTCCACCCCGCTAACCCGATATCGATAAAGTCTGTTACCCTGCCGAGTAGGATTCTATCGAGAAGATTACCCAGCGCGCCCCCGAGGATTACTCCAAGCCACAGCACCTGCCTTTTTTCGCCTGCCTTCAGCATGTACCTCACAAGAAAAACACAGGCGACGGCGGTAAAAACCGACAGGAATATGGGTCCGCCCCATCCAAGACTGAATGCAGCTCCGTAGTTATACCTTAGAGTCAGCCTGGCAACGGTTCCCAGAACATCCTCAGGGATCCCGTGCATGAGGTAACCCCTTGCGAATACTTTTGAGGCCTGATCCATGATCAGAACCAGCGCTGCAGCAACAAAGCCCGCAGTTTTGTCTTTACACATCAATTGACTCCAGAACCTTTCCACACCTTGGACAAACATCGTCTGCAAATGGATGGGATCCAACCTCGGGAATAATCTTCCAGCACCTCTGGCACTTGCCTCCTTCGGCTTTTACAATGCCGACTTCGAGGTTTTCTCCCTCACTGATGAGCACCCGTGAAACAATAAGAAAATCAGCCCAGTCTTCCCCCATCGCACCATCTGTCAAATCCTCCGGCAGCGTGAGATAAACATGGGCGTCCAGACCGCCTCCGATTGCGCCAGAGGTTCTCTGCTCTTCAAGATGCTTCAGCACGGTCTTTCTTACGTCGAGACAGGATGACCATGAAGACAGTTCCTTTTCTTCAGCTGCAGACAGGGCGGAATCTTCACTGAAGAGCTCAAGATGAACACTTTCGGAGTTTTTCAGCCTTTGTGGCAGATGATCCCAGATGTCTTCGGCAGTGAAAGGAACCAGTGGAGCCAGAAGCCTTGTGAGTTCAACTGTAAGCCAACCAAGAAGTTCAACGGTTGCTGTTCTTAAAGGGCTCTCTAATGAATCGCAGTAGAGCCTGTCCTTTCTCGCGTCAAGATAAAGACCCGAGAGCTCTATCACCATAAAATTCCTGAGTTCCCTGTAAACCCTGTGAAACTGAAATTTTCTGTACTCCGCAATACAGAATGACATAAGTTTTCTGAACCGGAGCCAGATATATCTGTCGAGACCGGTGAGAGATTCAGGATCAGGCATGACACCGATGCAGTCCCCTAGATTTCCAAGCATGAAGCGCATGGTGTTTCTGATTTTTCTGTAAGCTTCTCTGCTGTCGTCCAGCTGGCTGAGATCAGCCCTGAAGTCTGCAGTGTAATCGATACCTGCAAACCAGAGTCTGAGTATATCAGCCCCGTTGGCATTGATGACCTTCAGAGGAGAGATAACATTGCCCAGGGATTTCGACATTTTTTTACCGCTCTTGTCCTGAATAAGCCCGTGGGTGATGATGTTGTCCGCAGGACGGGAAAGACCAAGAGCAGTACTGGTTATCAGACTCACACCGAACCAGCCTCTGTGCTGATCTGTTGCTTCAAGATAAACAGCTGCAGGTCTGTGGAGACCATACTCCCCGGTAAGAACATTCCAGTGGCTCACGGAGCTGTCAAACCACACATCGAGAATATCGTCGACACGGTTCAGGTTTTCTCCGCCGCAATGGGGACATTCAGCATTTCTTCCATCAAGTGCAAAAATCTCGGAGGGTGTCATGGTGAACCAGACATCGGCGCTGGCCTCGAGAACCTTTTTTGCTATCTTTTTTATAAGCCCGGCATCCAGCACTGCTTCACCGCAGTCGGGACAAGTGAAAACCGGAAGAGCAACTCCCCAGGAACGCTGTCTGGAAAGGCACCAGTCGGGGCGGACAGACATCATGTTCCTCATTCTCTCGTATCCCCATCCGGGGTGCCACTTAACAGTGTCCACCATTTGAAGAACTCTTTCCTTCAGATCATTATGGGACAGGCTCAGGAAGAACTGCTCGGTGGCTCTGAAAATGAGCGGCTTTTTACATCTCCAGCAATGCGGATAGCTGTGTCTGATAGAGCGTGATGCGATAAGCCTTCCGGTTTCTGTGAGGTCATCAACTATAACGCTGTTAGCCTGAAACACATGGAGACCGCTGTACTTGCCTGCTTCCTCTGTGAATTCTCCATGGGGGCCAACCGGGCAGAAAGTTTCTATTCCATACGCCTGGGCAACCATGAAGTCTTCCGCACCATGACCGGGGGCTGTGTGAACACATCCGGTTCCATCGTCCATCGTCACATGGTCGGCAAGGATAACTGTTGAAGTTCTCAAAGGGGCAACGGGATGCTCGAGAAGAAGGTTTTCGAGTTCTTTCCCTTTAAAAACAAGGTCTTCTATTACGGAGCCCTCCAGACCAGCATCATCAAGAAAGGCCTGAGCTCTTCTTTCAGCAACCAGAAATTGCCTGGTGCCCGTGTCAACTACCACATAGTTCTCTCCGGGGTTAAGAGCAACCGCCATGTTTGCAGGAAGTGTCCAGGGGGTGGTTGTCCAGATTACAACCTCAACCAGGGGAGGCACGCCTGCCGCGGCCCATGCGGATTTATTCCTCTGATTGAACGCAATATATACCGATGGTGATGTGTGATCGGAATACTCCACCTCAGCTTCGGCAAGAGCAGTGGAGCAGGATGTGCACCAATGGATCGGGCGGAGCCCCTGGTATATGTAGCCTGCTTCGACCAGTTTTCCAAAAGCACTTACAATACCAGCTTCATAGGATTTTTTCATGGTCAGATAAGGATCATTCCACCGGCCGAAAACTCCCAGCCGTTTAAAATCTTCTTTTTGAACCTGAACAAACCCCGCTGCATATTCTCTGCATCTATTCCTTAAATCCATCAGGGAGAGGGAAGCTCTTTCGTCACCGGCTTCTGTCATCACTTTGTGTTCGATGGGCATACCGTGACAGTCCCAACCCGGCACATAAGGCGAGTAGTAGCCCATCATGGTGTGGCTTTTCACTATGAAATCTTTCAGAATTTTGTTAAGCGCAGTTCCCAGGTGAACATGGCCGTTGGCATAAGGCGGGCCGTCATGCAGAATAAATGTCTCTGCCTTTCGTCTGGCAGCTGTTATCAGGGCTTCAAGGCCCATCTTTTCCCATTTGTCAAGAAGCTCAGGTTCCCTGGTAATCAGATTCCCTTTCATGGAGAAGCTGGTATCCGGTAACTTGATGGTATCTTTATAGTTCACTACTCCTCACCTCCTTCAATTTCCTGAATCATAGCGCTCAGGAAAGAATAGCTGCTGTTTTCACTGCTTCCCGGCGTTCTGCAGTTCAGCGCAAAAATGACCCTGCCACCACCGTGAGCGGCCGCAATGGCTAAATCAAGCCCGCAGGACACAAGAGCGTCGCAGGGGAATGCTTTCAGTTCAGCGCCGGTACAGAAATTTATATCGGGAACCATCATAACTATGCCAGCCTGTATCGATTTCCCGGGCAACTCGGGAACAACATACATACCTCTGAGATTCGGAAATCGTGGCCCGGTTTCGTCGCTATTGGGACCCGCAAGAGTTCCTGTTCCGAAAAGAGCCAGGTGGTCGGTGGCAAAGAGCCAGCCGTTTGTCTGTGACAGAGCATCCGCACCTATAAGGAAGAGCAGCTCTCCGTTCCGAAGAGCTTCCCTAACTGATACGGTGGAATATTCAGAAGAAACAGAAACACCGCGCCGGGGAGAAACAATGTCTCCCCAGTTACGGGGCACACAAACAAACATAATTCACCTTTCATCAGTCACTGGAAGGGTAATTATGCACAAGGGGGATTGCATCTGCAAGAGATTTGGGAATACTTGCCGCAATATTTTGCAGCATATGCATATAGGAATAGTAGTGAAGCCCGTGAGCAAGTCCTTCAGAAAGAAGCTGGGCAGCTGCTGCAAGGCTTTGTCTGCTTCCCGTAAGCAGCCAGTGGTAGTACATCTGCTCACCCTTGTGCGTGTCCTCAGGGTCACCGCAGTACCGAAGGGAAAGGAGATCAGATGGGTGAGATTCGCCCAGAAAACAACTGGCAGCAGTCAGTTTCATCCCGGCTACATAGGTGTTCAGATGAGATCCGACGGCAATGGAGATTTCTCGGGCTTCCGCAAGTGTTTCCACTGCATCGCTATATCTGTTCATTCTGAGCAGCATTGATCCTTTTTTCACCATATTCATTGAGAGTCTTCTCTTTTTCCCGGATTCCCTGGAAAGCTGTATGGACTGGTCGATAAGAGAAAAAGCCGTTTCAGCGTCGCCTCTCATGAAAGCAAGCTGAGAGGAAATGTAGCAGATCGGTTCCGCAATATCGGCAATCTTTCCAAGACGGGAAAACTCCACCATCGTCTCAAGACAATCGGTGGCTGATTCAACTTTCCACATATCAATGAACAGCCTGGCCATGTTACCGTATGCTACACAAGCCTTGGCAATGTCTCCATCAGAAATCGAAATGCGAACCTGGCGCATAAGGGTATGCAGTGCTTCTCCGGTGCGGAAAAGCCTTCGCTGTGCAACTCCCATGTTGTTTAGAATAATAATTCTCACGCCCCTGTCCTCTTTGACATCTCTGAGTCTCCTCAGTGCAGCAGAGTAGATTTTCAGGGCTTCGGCATATCTCATGGCGAGCAGATGCGAATTGGCGTAAAGATTATAAACCGATACAAGTTTTCTCTTGTTACCCGAAAGAAGGGTCAACTCGATGAGTCTGCTGAGGTTTGATTCCACCATCTTCTGCCTGCCCGCCCGGTTGCAGGCTTTCAGACGGGTGAACAGCGCTTTCCTTTCCAGCCATAAGAGCCCCAGCGAAGCGGCTTCGCGCCCGGCGGCTATCAAGGTTGTCATGGAACCCTCCACAAGCCCTCTGTTGTATAGCTGTTCTCCCAGTTCACACAGGCAGACCGCACTTGTGGCAGGATCCTTCAGGCACTGGTTTTGAAGAATCCTCTCTGCTTTGTGATAGAATCCATCTCTGTGAAGAACACGAGATCTGAGTATCTCGGGGGAAACATCCGGTATGCCGGCTGAATAGGAAGCTACCGATTCGATGCTCTGAGTCTCGTCTCCGGATGTGATACACAGACCCCTCAAAACCATCACAGATGAATCGGCTGGATCGTCTGTGGAATCAAGAATCTGAATGGCCTCAGGGTAAAATTCGCCCCGGTACAAACTGAGTGCAGCCTGAAACAGCAGCCTGTCGCGGGAGTTGTCCGACAGTGCAGCAGCGCTTTTGTAAAGTTCTGCTTTGCGAAGATCTCCCGGGGTGAGTTCCGCCGCTCTTTCAAAGCACATGGCAGCATAGCAGTTCATCCCTGCCCTGGCAGCAAGACCGGCCGCGGTTCTGAAAGACTGTGAATTCTGCCCTCTGAATTCTATCACAACAGCAGATGCTCTTCTTAAAAAACTGTTCTTTCCGTCAGGGAGGGTATTTCTGATCAGGTGGCTGCACACAAGTTCACTCTGAAACGAAGCAACCAGGTGGCCCCGCCAGAGATTGAGCCTGCGTCCGAGCAGAAATATGTCCCTGGGGTGAACGCCGGAAAGCGCCGCAATCTCTCCTGGAAGAAACTGCATTCCGAAAAGAGCAGCGGCAAAAGCGAACCTGCCAAGCTCAGGGTTTTCTCGAAAAACGGCATCCAGAGCAGCCAGAACATCATCGGGCTCTTCTCCGGTCAGTTTATGCAGGCCGATGTAAAGATTTACCAGCCCGACTTCTCCTCCTGTTGCGGCGATAAGCCTGTCGATTGAAACAGTCGAGCTTTCAGAATTCAGGAATTGAGTAATTGCTTCCGGAGACATTATGGACGACTCTACAATTGAGTCCGCTCCGGAATAATCCCCCGAGTCCCTTCTGCATACAAGAACCGGAGGCACAGCTGAGAGAAAATCACCCTGCAGCGCAGAAGCAGGGCATCCTTCCCGCTCTGTATAGTTAACGAAACAGATGAGGGCGGGAAGAGTCCAGGCGAATGACAGCAGAATTCTTGAAAGAACCGGCTCTGCTAAAGCACTTTCCGGATTGTTACCCTGAAGAAATCTTTTAACGTCTTCCTTTACCGAATGGAGACCTGCTGCGATTTCAAGGCCTTTACCCCCGGAACACAGCGATATCTCAGTTATATGTGAACGCCATCCTGCCTCGAATGCAGTTTCCGCTTCAGGAAGGCCATCTCCTGCAAAGTACATGAGCAGACTGGCTCGAAGAGAGCAATCATCGGTGCAATCCACCGGGATTATCCTGGTGTTGTCCAGCAAAGCACCGAGAGCACTTAGAAACTCATCCTCGCGCTGAAGATTCCTGACAAGAATCCTGCGTCTGTCAAAGTCGCAGAACTGTCTTCGGACAGCTTCGGCCAGAACTCTTTCACTCATTATACCACTCGGGCAGTACCGATGGAGCTTTGATTCTCACTGTTTTGCATCTTGACGACATCCCTGTGAGAATTCCGATCCCCTCACGCGAAGCGCCAAACTGCTTTGAAAGCCATCTGATGAGTTCAGCGTTGGCGAGCCCGTCTACTGGAGGAGCCTTTAGCCATATCCTGCAGCAGCCGTCACTCATACGGGAAGAGAATCCTGTAATGCCGCTTCGGGGAATAACTTTCAATCTCAGGATTACATCTGCGATCAGATTTCAGGCACTCCTTCTTCAAATGGAACAGCCTCCTCAATAAGCATCACAGGGATGTCTTCCCTTACTGGAAAACCAAGGCTGCAGCTTCGGCAGACAAGGAGTTCCTCTCCCCCGGTAAGGTGGTCAAGTTCTCCCTTGCAGCGGGGACAAACCAGAATCTCCAGAAGTCTCGGATCCACCATTTTTTTCCCTTCAAAGAGTCGGTCAGATGACGAACTCGCCTTTTCTGATAATGGTTGTTTCAGTGCCGTCCGAGCCGATACCGGTAACATCAATCTCTTCACTGCCTATCATGAAATCAGTATGAACGAGAGACTGATTGCATCTGCGTTCAAGAAGACTGCTTTCAGTCAAAACGGTTCCCCCGGTTATGCAATCGGTATATCCATTTCCAAGAGCAATGTGACAGGAAGCGTTCTCATCAAAGAGTATGTTGTGGAATACAAGACCCGATCTGTAAATTGGTGAATCAACCCCGACCAGGGCTATCTCCCCCAGCATGGATGCGCCGTCATCTGTGCTCAGATATTGACCAAGAACTTCCGAATTGGTATCTGCGCCGAACTCCACAACTCTACCCGCTTCAAATCTGAACCACGCTCCGCTTACCTGAGCCCCGTATACGGTGACTGGTCTTGTGCACTTCACTATTCCTTCTGTTGCTCTGCAGTCGGGAGTACTGAACACCTCTTCCGTGGGTATGTTGGGAAAAAACACCGTTCCATCGGCGGAAGTGCTGCTCCCTGCACAGAAACGCCGGTCGGGAAGCATCCCTACGGAAAGATCGGTTCCCGGTCCTTTGAACACGAAACGGGAAAAACTGCGGGAGTTAAGGAATTCTGCTCTTCTCTTCAGCTCGCAGTCGTGCCTGCCCCATTCGGCTACGGGATCTTCTTTATCAAGTCTCAGTATAGGGGTCAGTACATCCCATATTCCGGCTTCCCAGTTTTCTCCTGAACCCAGTACCTTCTCTGCCCAGGCCCTGGTAGGAGCCAGACATACATTCCACGGTATCCTGTTGGAAGACACGGCGGAAAGAAACCCTTTTCTTGCAAGGGAAGCAGCTTTTGTGGCTCTCCCGAGCTTCCGTGAATCGACGCCTTCCATAAGATCGGGCTCGGCAGGCCCGCGAAGAGCAAGAGAACGCCAACCTTCCTTAACAATAGAATCGAACATGGGCGTTCTGTAAGAGGGCACATAATCAAGGAACTCTTCCTCGGTGGCCGTATCAACCTGAATGCGGGTAAAAGCAGGGTCATCAAGAGAAACTTCAACATACTTTGCTCCGAGACCGTACGCCCTGCCTGCAATAAATCTGGCGAAATCAATGTGCACCGGCTCGCTACGCAGCCAGAGCACATCGCCTTTTTTTATACCGAGTGCACCGCGGAGTATAACATCCGAGTATGCGTTCATGAGACTGCTGTTCATTCCTTCTCCTTCAGATAAGCCCTAGAAAATCTATAGCAAGCGAACGGAAGGGTTCACCGCCTGTTTCAAGAACATCGCAGAATCGGAGGCCGATCCGGACCTGGCCAAAACTCTCCCAGTAGGTTTCAATATCGATGAATCCCCCGGTTCTGTCTGCCCGGTAGCGGGAATCGCCGTTCGTGCCCAGATCCCAGTCAGCGGCGATTCCGAATCCACCTGGAAAGGATTTGTCCAATCCGGCCCAGGCACCGATATGATCAGTATTCTCGCTGTTGAGACTGGCTCCGAGATGGAAGCCCATATCGCCACCCCATCCTGCGAAGTTTTTACTGAATACCAGGTAGAAATCCCTGGAAGGCCTTGTGTACTCGATTCCAGCACGGGAATGCTCTTCCTCGTTGTCGTATCCCAGGGCGACAGCAGGGAATGTGCGCTTTTCGTCAAGCATCCGGAATCTTGCTTTCAGGTAAATCACGTCAAACCAGTCTGGATTGCTGGTTCCGGTAATATTCCAGCCACCATATCCTATCCCTGCCATGAAGCGGGGAAGAATGCCGGCAGTTACCGAGAATCTTAACCCGTCAACCGGAAAAGTATTCATGGCAACATTGAATGTTCTGGGTGCTATAACCCCTGCGGTTGGTTCTCCCGCAATTCTCATCAGTTCACCGGCCTGACCCGGAGAGCAGATAAGGAGAGCACCGGCAATAAAGAGAAAAATTCTCATCTGTACCTCCCGTCACCCCTGCTGAGAGAGACTGTGGCTGATTCCGGCAGAATGCTTCTCAGCCCGGCCAGAACATCGTTATCAGGCTTAACAGTAATAGATCTGGAAACAGCATTTACAATCCTCCCGGATGGGAAGCTGACTTTCATGAAAACCCTTCCTGTGCCGGAACTCGATTTCATGAATTCGGCGGCTTTTTCAAGCACGCTCATGTCGCACTGATAGCCGTCAACCTCAATTGAAACACCTGCATTAAGCATTTCTCTGCATTTACTCAGAGGAATAATCCGCTCTACTGACATTTTTCTCTCACGGTCTCCTCTGCCTTCGGCCATTTCACCTTCGAAAAGCAGTAAGGCACCTGTTTTCAAAAGATCATCGAATCTTTCAAGAGTTTCCGGAAAGACAATAATCTCGGTTGATGCGGTTTTTCCCGCAACGACCACAAATGCCATTATTCCTTTTCGCGCATTTATTTTTCGCACTTCAACAACGGTTCCTGCGATGGAAACAGCACCGTTGGAAGCACTGCCGACCTTCTCCACAGAATGGGTTGTAAAACCCAGAATCTCCTCGGCAAATGCATCCAGGGGATGGCCGGAAAAATAAAACCCGAGCAGTTCCCTTTCCTTCTCAAGTTTCTCCTCGATGGGCATCTCCTCGCGGGGAACAAGAACCGGAATGACTTCTTCCCCGGACGTGTCTCCGCCAAAGAGAGACATCTGACTGGAATCACGCCGCTTTTTTGATGCAGATGCAAATTCGAGAGCCTGCTCCACAATCTCTATCTGCTGTGCCCTGTTCCCCTCCAGGCAATCGGTTGCCCCTGCCAGAATAAGTGCTTCAAGAGTTCGTTTGTTCAAACCTCCAGAGTTCTCAAGAAGGGCAACCCTGGAACACAGATCAAAAATGCTGGTGAAACTGCCATGGACCCTTCTGGCCTCAACTATTTCTTCTGCAGCGGTAACTCCCACGTTTTTGACAGCTGCAAGCGCATATACGATTTCAGACCGGGAGGGTGCAGAAAAACAGCACAATCCCCTGTTGACAGACGGGCCTGTTACCTTTACCCCGAGTCGAATCGCTTCTTTTACCAGAGAACGGTGTTTGGTAAGAGCGCCTATCTCACTGCTGAGGCAGGCAGCCATGAAAGCTGCCGGGTGGTGCCTTTTCAGATAAGCCGTTCTGTAAGCGATTATGGCATAGCACACCGCATGGGATTTGTTGAAACCGTATTCGGCGAATTTTTTCAAGAGATCCCATATCTCCTCTGCTTTTCTCTTTGCTATGCCTTTTTCAGAAGCGCCCGAAATGAACACACTCTTCATCACGGCCATCTTCTCCGAAATCTTTTTCGACATGGCTGCTCTGAGATTGTCTGCTTCAGCCATACTCATTCCGGCGAGAACATTGGCAATCTTCATTACCTGTTCCTGATAAATGGTAACTCCATAGGTTTCCTGAAGGATTTCCTCAAGTGCAGGGTGGGGATAGCTGATACCCTCCCCTCTGGCTGCTTTCTCCTTATTGGAGGCGTACAGGTCGATCATGTGCATAGAACCCGGTCGGTAAATTGCAACAGCAGCGGTCACATCATCGAAACGGTTTACTTTTATTTTCCGGAGTGCTTCACGCATCCCGCTGCTCTCCAGCTGAAAAACGGCCGATGTATCTCCGGAACTGAGCATTTCAAGGGTGGTCTGGTCGTCACAGCGGATTTTCTCGATGGAAAATTCAGGTTCGTACTGCCTGATAGCTTCCTCAGCGTTATGAATAACCGTTACAGTTCTCAGCCCCAGCACATCCAGCTTAAGAAGCCCTATCTTGGCAGCGGCTTTCATTTCGTACTGTGTGGTGAGACCTTTCTCCTTGCTCCAGTACAACGGTACAAAGGAATCGAGCCTTCCCGGAGTGATCACTACTCCTGCGGCATGCACACCTGCGTGCCTGACCAGGCCTTCAAGACGATCGGCATACTCGATAAGACTGGATGCCTTACCATTGCTCTGTATCCTGGCTTTCAGGGCAGCGCTGGATTCAACAATTTCTCTGAGGCTTTTACCGCTTCCGTCATCAGCCTCGCCCACCAGTTTTGACAGGGCGTCTCCGTCTTCGTAGCTGATTCCAAGCACCCTTGCAATATCCCTTATAACGGCTTTGTTCTTCATTCTGCTGTAAGTAATTATCTGGCAGACGCTTTCTTCTCCATAAAGCTTTTTAAGATGCTCAATTATCTCACGCCGGCGGTCCACGCATACGTCAAGATCTATGTCGGGCATCTGTGCCCTTGCGGGATTAAGGAAGCGCTCGAAGCTCAAATCGTAGTCAAGCGGGTTTACATCGGTAATCTCAACCGCGAATGAAACCAGGCTGCCCGCAGCAGATCCCCTGCCGGGTCCTACTGGAATTCCCTCTGAGCGAGCCCATCTCATCAGCTCAGACACTATCAGGAAATATCCCGGAAAACCCATGCCGGTAATAATGTTCAACTCGTGATCGAGCCGCTGACGTTCTTCGACGGTAAGTTCCTTTCCCATACGCTTTTCAAGACCTTCGTAAGCAAGGTGGGAAAGGTACTCGCCCTGGTCGCTGAAGCCTTCAGGCATCGGTGCATCAGGCAGAAGAAACCCTCCGCCCGGCTGGGAGAAGTTGCACAGATCGGCGATGATGCAGGAATTTGATACTGCTTCCGGAATCCAGCTGAACAATCTGGCCATTTCCCCGGGAGTTTTTACGTAAAATTCATCGGTTTCGAACTTCATTCGTCTGGAATCGCTGAGGGTCTTGCCGGTTTGAAGGCAGAGAAGAGCCTCATGGGCTCTTGCGTCTTCCCGGGTGAGATAGTGGGCATCGTTGGTCGCAACAGGAAGAGCTCCGGTTTCAGCAGCCAGTGCAGCAAGCTCTCTGAGTATCTGCTTTTCCTCGGAGAGCCCGTGGTCCATGAGTTCTATGAAAAAGTGGTCTTTCCCTACCAGATTCTGATAATAGTAAATGGCCTCTAATGCCCTGTTTCTGTCACCGGCAAGAAGGTGACGGGCAACTTCTCCCTGAAGACAGGCTGAGCCGATAACCAGGCCTTTTGCGTGTTTTTCGAGAATTTCGCGGTCTATCCTGGGCTTGTAGTAAAAGCCTTTCTGATATCCTGCGGATGAAAGCTTGATAAGATTGTGGTAGCCCTCTTCATCAGCAGCAAGAAGAGTAAGGTGGTAGTTTTTTTCCCTGCCTGTTTGTCCGTGCCTGTCTTCCATACTGCCGGGAGCCAGGTAAACTTCACTTCCGATTATCGGTTTGACTCCTGCTTTTTTCATTACATCACATAACTGCACACTGCCGAACATGCTGCCGTGATCGGTGACGGCAACGGCATCCATACCATTTTTCACCAGGTACTCACCGAGCCTGTCGAAACGGATCGCACCGTCAAGAAGGCTGTATTCTGAATGAAGATGCAGATGAACGAATTTATCAGGGTTCATTCCTGGGTCCTGTCTCCCCCGTGATCGGTTGAACCGTAGTTTCTGCTGAATTCTCTGTACTCTTCTTCTTCGGCTCTTTTGAGAAGATCTTCTCCGTCGCGGTGAAAACGGGCTCCCAGATAGATAATTGTCCACATGGCAGTGCAACTCGAGAGCCAGTAGGCTGCAAGAAAAACAAGTATTGCAACTCCTGCCAGGGACACCAGCAGTCCCGATACGCCGGTCCATGCCTGATCGGTGTGTTCCGTAGATCCCAGAGGACTGAATATCGACGAATAAAAAGGAACAGCTTCAGGAGCAAGAGCCGAAAGCCCTGATTCCATCGTGTCACCGAGCCCCTGAGTGCCAGACGCAAAGCTGTAAACCCCTGATACCAGTGTTACTGAACCCCAGGCAAATAGAGAGAGAACGGCAAGAGACAAAAGTCTCATGAGAATGCCTGCTGCGAATCCCCTGAACAGCCTGGCGGGAGCCGAGGTGACAATACTGAAAAGCTCGAAAAGACACTCGAAGGTATCACCCCGGGTCGAAGCTGTTATCACAGGAACAAGAAACACGGAAAGGGCCAGAACAACAAGAGCGAGTACAAGGAACAGACCAAGAATCCAGGCTGGAATTGCCAGCAAACCGGCTATAACAGGCCCGGCTACAGGAATTTTGCCCAGAATTCCGGTAATGAAAAGAGCAAACAGACCAAGAGCGATTCCGGTAACTACAGCCAGAGGTGTTGCCACAACCGGTTTCCAGTTGGACCTGCAAAAAACGGCTGCATCTCTCTCTGAATAGAACTGGTCTCCTCTCAGCTGCTCGAAGGTAAGTTTCGAAACTTTCAGTGAACTGGTCATGTAAATGAAAAGCGCCAGGATCGTGCCGGCAGCAAGCAGGATAACTGCGGGTACGCTGCTCATGAAAAGAGCATCGGGAACCGGACAAAAGCGGGCTGATGCGAACTTCTCCGCCATTGAGCCCCCCGCAGCAAGAAAACCGGCATACATGAAGAACGCCCAAACTATCCAGCTCAGCACAATCGCTTTCCAGAACAGCCACATATTCCGTGCATTGAAACCGTATCTTGCGGCAAATAGAGTATCGCGCACTTGAAATTTCAGCTTGTGAACATAATTTCCATAGGTTTTCTCAGACCCCTGCATAGTCAACCTCCTTGCCGGGAATAATACTCTCCTCGGCCAATTTTCGAAAGCACACCACAGCTGGCAGAACATCACGGATTCCATGATGCGAAAGCGTCGATACAAGTTCAGTAATTGTTGCTCCGGTGGTCATTACGTCATCAATCAGCCACACTCTGCCTTGAAAGGAATGATTCCCGTTCATGGCGAACCTTCCCCTGACATTCTCAATTCGCCTGGCTCCCGAAATCTCTGTCTGAGATTCTCCGCGCTCTCTGACAAGAATGTTTCTTGAGACTGCACCGGTTCGAGCTGCTACTGCTGAGGCAAGAAGAGCTGCCTGGTTGTAGCCCCTTTTGCGAAGCCTCTCTCTGGAAGACGGAACAGGAATAAGAGTATCGCCCTTTACCGGTGAAACTTCCCATGACTTCAAAGCAAGCGCTGCAAGTTTCCCGGAGAGATGCCTTTCTCCATGATATTTAAGTCTCAATACCATTTCACGAACCACACCCGTATGCAGAAATCCGGTTAGAACCCTTGTTCCGCCTGCGAATCTGGAGCCGTCGGGAAACATCCTGATACGGCACCATCTGCAGAAACTCCCGCTACTGTATGAAAGCCTGCAGCCACAGCCGGTACACCTGTGAACAAGCAGTTTCAGGAAGAACTTTTCCGGTTCTGAAAAGAAAGCCATAGCCCAAGCCCGATGGAAAGAATTACCATGCCAAGACTGATAAGCTGATTGTCTGTCATGCCGGGTCTCTCAGCAAACACGCTGTACCCGAAACCTCCACTTGGCTGGTGATCAAAGTACCTGAACTCCTCAAGGCCGAATCTGGTAGCACCGTAAAGACCAAGAAACATGGAAAAAATGAACCCCGGAAAGTGTTTTCTCAAATCTGCCAGCAGAAGAGTAAGAAGAATGACAAGCCCCCCGAGTGAACTGTAAAGCTGTGTGGGATGAATAGGGGCAAATCCGAATACCGAATACGGCAGTGATCCCGAGGGGAAAGACACACCCAGGAAACAGCCGGTTTCAGCTCCGAAGCAGCAGCCGTTAAAAAAGCAGCCGACTCTGGTAACAAATATTCCCAGGGCAAAAGATGGAATCACCGCATCTGCAAAACTCCAGACGGGCCACTTTTTCCTGATTATCCAGGTGAACCCGGTGATCATTGCCAGTATTACACCGCCCAGCATGCTCAGTCCGTACAAACCATTCCAGAATGCCACCACGGCAAGAGGGTCATTTGCATACTGATCCATGTGTGTCACAACATAAAACGCCCGTGAACCAATGATGGCGGCAGCCATGATCCATACACTGAGATTAACCGTATCGTCGGCGGGAATGCCGAGCTTCAAAGCCCTCCGAGTTGCCAGCTTCACCCCGGCGAGAAATGAGATAGCCAGCATCAGACCATAGCTGTTGATGGGCAGAGAGCCTATTTTGAAAAGAATCGGATGCATGTTTCCCTTCTGTCTGCGAGTTTCATATTGGTCTGATGATAATCAACCGGACGGTTGCTGTCAGTAACTGCGCCAGTTCAGAATTACATTGTAGGAAAGACCGAGAAGCAGCATTTCAACAAGCAGGTGACTTCCACCGTATGTGATAAGAGGAAGAGGAAGACCGGTAACGGGCATAATTCCCAGGGTCATTCCAACATTAACTATCACGTGGATCACTATGAAAACCGCGGTACCCGCACCAACCATGGAATTGAAGGGATTTAGAGAGCGCCTTGCACCGGAGAACATTCTCCACGCCAGAACTGCATACATGAAAAGCAGGAATACGCCCCCTGCAAAGCCCCATTCTTCAGCCCATACAGAAAAAACAAAGTCTGTGTGCCTGGCGGGCAGAAAAGCCAGCTCATTCTGGCTTCCTCTTAAAAAGCCCTGACCGGTAATGCCACCGGCTCCAACAGCAACCTTGGATTGGATAACATTCCATCCCGCACCGAAGGGATCAGCTTCCGGGTTGAGGAAAGTCGTAAGCCTGGCCTGCTGATAGGGATGCAGAAGACCCCAAGTGGAAGGTGTGACAGCAGCAATTACACTTGTCATGATGAGAAAAAATACCCATCTGCGCGGTCTGGCTCCGGAACGGTACAGAATAGTGCAGAGAATTGCCATGAAGATAAGCCAGGCAATGTAGTTCATTGATGAGAGCGCTGCAAAGAGGGGGCTGAGAAAAAGAAAAATCCAGTTGAACCCGAACCCTGCCCAGTAGATCATTCCGAAAATTATCATTACAATCGCAGCAGCAGTTCCAAGGTCAGGCTGAAGAAGGGTCAGAGCAACAAGTAGACCGACAGAAAGCAGATATGGGGTAACTCCTCCGGAGACAGATTTTTTTTTCAGAGCGGGAAGCCATCTTGCTGTGAGCACGATAACGCAGAACTTGGCAATTTCCGACGCCTGGATGTTCAGGGGGCCGAGCTGAAGCCAGCGGCCCGCAGGCCCTCCCCCGAAAAGGATAGTAAGAACGAGAAGTATCAGAGTAACTCCGTACACGGCGGGAACAGATTCTTCTATTATTCTGAGGGGAAAGGAGCTTGCTGCCATGAAGAGAAGAATTCCAGCAAGCACGAAAAGCACCTGGTGAGTAAACAGGCTCTTCTGTGTTCCGGAGGCCGAATAGATACAAAAAAGACCCGAGACCAAAAGAAGAAAAAGAGAAATCAGAAACAACCAGTCAGTTCTCTCGTTAATCTTCATGATACAACTCCACTATTTTCAGGATGAGACCGGCTGCAACCGGGCCTGCAATGGCACCGCCATGACCGCCGTTTTCAATGAACACGGCAAACGCCAGCGGTTCCGGTTCGGTCAGATAGCCGGTTATCCAGGCATGATCTTCTCCTGATGAGTTTTCCGCAGTACCTGACTTGCCGTATACTGTTACGGGAAGAGATCCCAGAGCGCTGTAAAGTGTTCCTGATGGCGATGTTACAGCCCTAAGCATGCCTTGTCGCACGATGCCCAGTGTTGCTTCCGATAAGTCTGTATTCCATGTTCTGTCTGACGGAGCATCCCCGTAAACAAGCAGAAGCCCCGGCATATCTCCACCGGACGCGATAATAGCAGATGTAACTGCAATCTGCAGCGGAGTGGCAAGAACCTCACCCTGACCAATCGAAGCTATCATCAGATTGCCCAGACCCCAGCCTCCCTGCCCGTACAGTTGATTCAGCAGTTCTCGTGTTGGAAGGGTGCCTGAAGCCTCCCCTGGCAGAATATCGGTTACAGGTGCTCCCAGCCCGAAGCCCCGGGCAAACTCAGCCATGTCATCAAGATCTCCCTGCATGCTGGTTCTGTAGAAGTAGGTATCGCACGATTGGGCAAGGGCAGACACAATGCTGATTCTTCCATGACTGGTCCAGCATTTGAATCTGCTTCCTCCTAAATAGAACACACCGTAGCATGGGTCGGGCATGGTACTCTCGTTAACAATTCCAGACTCAAGAAGCCAGGCGGCACTAACTATCTTGAACACTGATCCGGGAGGAACCGCATTTGCCCATGATCTGTTCAGCAGAGGCTTGGAGGGATTGTTCAATATGTTCGACCAGTTTTCTGCAGAAATTCCTCCGATAAAAAGATTAGTATCAAAACCGGGCACGGATGAAAGAGTGAGAATCTCACCCGTTTCATAATTCAAAACCACCGCTGCCCCGGGGTTTCCTGTAGAGGCAATCAGTGAGTCTGCCGCAAGCTGCAGCCTTGTGTCCACGGTAAGCCTGACACTTTCTCCGGGAACAGGCTCGACTTCTGATCCTTGAAACCTTTCAACAACCCTTCCATGAGCGTCAACGACTTCCCGGACAACGCCATGTTTTCCTGAAAGGGCAGGGTTGAGAATTCTTTCAAGGCCTGTTCTTCCGGTAATTTCTCCTTCAAAGACCCCTGTGCTGTCAGTCAGTCCCACATAACCCACAAGATGGCAGAAGGTGCTTCCATACGGATAGCGCCTGCGGGGTTGAACATCAACGGAAACACCGCCAAGGCGGTAAAGATTGTCCGCAATTCTTCCAGCATCCTCAACGGACAATCCGTTGACGAGTTGGGTGGATCTGTAGGGATTTGACTCGGCAGCTGCAAGACGTTCACTCAACACAAGCGGATCAATCTGAAGAAGATTCCCCAGAAGATCAGTATTGGCGGTATCAAACTCCACGCTTACCAGTGAAACCGTAAATGACGGGTAATTGTCTGCCAGGACCACACCGTATCTGTCTGTAATTAGACCCCTGGCAGCAGGGCGGAAAACAGATCGGATGTGGTTCCGGGATGACAGTTCCCTGTAATAATCACCCTTGAGTATCTGAAGTTCAACCAGCTTGGCGACCAGTATGAGAAATGCGGCAATGGTAACAATCATCATCGAACGATAGGGATTCTCTCTGGCATGAGACGCATACCTCATACTGTTTCCTTTTTGCTTTTACCAAACAGAAGCGGAACACTTATGAAAATTAAAAGAGGAAAAAGTACCCGCGGAACAATAAGAAGGGTCGCCGGCCCGAATCCGCTTCCAAAGGGTCTTGCAGCAAGAAGGATAAACAGAATATCAGAGAGAAGAGAGGCGATCAGAGCATTCACCACGAATGTCATGCGGAGAGCGCCGGTGGTAATCTTCAGCAGCATGTCTGACATTGCAATACCGCAGAGCATAGAAAGTGAACTCACGCCGGGAAGCTGATGAAGAAGAATATCGAGCACCAATCCACTGATCAACACCCCTTCGATTGCCCAGAAGTCCGACCGTGAAAGACTCAGGTAAACCAGAACCGGAACGAGAACTGCCGGTGCTACAATCGCTCTGCCAAGGGTGACTTCCAACAGGAATTGAACCAGAACTGCTGAAAAAACGATCAGCCAGCCGGACATCCTTTCTTTCATTCAGGAAGTTCCTCGGGAATAAGTATGAGAACCTCGTTGACCCTTTCGAAATCAACAGCCGGGCTGACGGACAGAGAAAGGTCGATTCCTCTGCCTCCCTCCGAGACAGTTTCAACTGTTCCCACAACGATTCCCTCGGGATAAACACCGCCGAATCTGCTTGTGAGCACAGTCTCACCGGGAAGGGGATCCGCTGAACTGTCAACATACTGAAGCCGAAGCCTTCCGCCTGCTTCTGAACCCAGAATACCAAGCGAACCTGTGGTGGCGGTGATGCAGCTCACGTTGATCGATGGGCTTGTTATTGGAACAACTGTAGAATTTTCAGGTTCTACCGATGTTATTATTCCCACCAGCCCCCTGCTCGTGATGCATACCGCTCCGCTGTAAACGCCATGTTCAGAGCCCCTGTCTATGATTAGATCCCCCCTTATCAAACCCTCTGAACGGTACATGACTCTTCCCACGAGGGCAGTGACATTGGGCATTCTGGTGTATTGAAGCATTGATCGGTAGAGACGGCTCTTGGCTGCCATTTCCCTGAGCTCGGCGTTTTCCAGCATGAGTTTTACAGAAAGCGAAAGGTAATCAGAATCGGCTGAAGGAGCTTCCGAAAAGAAAAGTGAAGCAAATCTTGATCCGAGAATCGAACCGCCAATCCCAAGTACGGGAGGCCCGAAAAACATAAGCAGGCATGCCGCAGCTATGTTCCATGCAAGTCTTGAATTGCGGCTTCTCATGATCAGTTTATGAGCAGTTTGCGGTACCTGTAAAGGTCAGAGAGTATTATGCCCGCTCCGAGTACTGTACAGGAAATGGGATTGTCTGCAATCCGTACAGGCAGACTTGTCTCCCTTGAAAGAAGCACATCAAGCCCCCGTAAAAGAGCTCCGCCACCGGTAAGAACAATTCCTCTGTTAACAATATCACGGCCCAGCTCTGGAGGAGTCTTTTCAAGTCCCTGCTGAACAGCCTGTATAATTGCGTTAACCGGCTGCTGAAGAGCTGACCTTATCTGACTCGCCTTCACGCTGTATGTTTTTGGAATACCGTATGTGGCATCCATACCGCTTACTTCCTCCTCGCGGGAATCATCCTCGAGCATGGATCCCAGTTTTATTTTTACCATCTCTGCGGTACGTTCTCCAATAAGAAGATATGCGGTTTTCTTCATATAGTTGATTATCGCCTCGTTCATTTCATCACCGCCGACTCTGATAGAGCTGTCTGCGGCTATTGAATTTAGGCTGATTACGGCAACCTCGGTGGTTCCGCCCCCGATATCGACAATCATGTTACCAACCGGAGCCTCGACTGGAAGCCCGACTCCTATGGCAGCTGCCAGCGGTTCAGGAACCAGAAGAACCTCTCTGGCGCCTGCTCTTTCCAGAGAGGAACGCACTGCGTTGACTTCTACTTCGGTGATTCCGCTTGGAACACACACAAGAACCCTTGGGCGCATGGAGAAACGCCTGGACTGTGACTGCTCGAAAAATCTTCTGAGCATTGCCATGGTGGCTGTTGCCTCTTTGATAACGCCGTCTTTAAGCGGCCGAATCACAGCAATGTCCCGCCCGGTTCTCCCAAGCATGGCTTTGGCATCGTAACCCACCGCAAGAATATTATCTGTATCCCGTTCAAAGGCTATTACGCTTGGTTCTTCAAGAATAATACCCCTGTCGAGCTGATGAATAATGGTGGTTGCTGTGCCAAGATCAATCGCCATAGCAGAAGAGAACATCCCCGATGAAGAGGAATTCCTGAAACCGGTCAATCTTGCAATGAAGTTCTTCATTCCCATTTATATCTCCTGATGTAAACCAGTCAGTATTATCGTGGTAACGCAGGCTATATACAAATTATTGAATCAGATGAAAAGGGTTACCTGATTGGGGTACTCGGGCAGATCCCGTTGTTAACTTGCTGCAGTTAACGGACAGGCAGACTGATTGCAGGTATCCATGAACCGGTCTGGTTCCAGAGGGTGTCAATGGGCACAGGAACCACAAGGCTCCACACAGAGTCATCCGGTTCTGTGTCTGTGTCGTAACTCCTGATACGGATAACGGCATTAACCGCTTGCGAACTCAGATTCCATTCCATTGGCCACGCGTTGAACTGGTCGTGCCATGAAGCTGCTGTAACCTCAAGGAAAACATCTCCCGCGCTCAGGGAAGGGAAAAGATCTGCCCGGTTCAGAGAGACCACGGCCGTGTCCAGACCTGAAGACACAAACAGCCATCTGTTTTCTGAAGATACCGTAGTGTCGGATGAATCAACAATCTCCCATAGCACGGGTATTCCAGGATAACCTGTTCTGATAAGGGAAATTACTGAGTTAACATCAAAACAGCCACCGCCCACTGGGATTCCTCCTGATACATAGAAGGCTGTGGACTGCTGAGGCTGATAGATGAGACACCCGGCGGAATCCAGAAGCAGGGACACCTGAGGTGATCCGTCAGGGCCGCAGAAGTCAGCCCTGACTGCAGACATATCTTTTGAAGCCCAAAGGATAACAGGCCCTGAAAAAACCTGATTCTCCCCCATAAGCCGGGCTCTACCCCTGATCAGAAAGTGACTGGTTGTTTCCCACTGCCACGAAGCCCTGGCTGCATAAGCAGACACATCGGCTGTTCGGTTGACTACCCCGGTGCCGCATGCACAGGCGAAAACAAGAAACAGAAACAAGAACCGTCTGGACATCAGGCGCCGTGCAGCTTCTCCAGAGCGATTATTCTTTGTTCTGTGGCAAGCTCGTCACGGTACTGTTTCCTTCTTTTCAGAAGAGGCTGAGCTTTGTCTTCAGGAACTTTACTCAGAAGAGTTTCAAGCATTCTTAGTGCCTTCTGTCTGTCGCCGGCTTTTGCTGTCTGATCAACCTGCAAAACAAGATCACTGAGTTTAGCCATCGATGGTACTTCCCCTCATGCTGCATTCTTTCATGAAATTCATCACTTTGTCTGAATTTACCCCAAAGGAACCATCACGCCAGCCGGGAAGCGGGTGCTTGATTCCATGAAAATCGCTTCCGCCAGTGAGCAGAAGCCGGTATTTCTTCGAGACGTCTTCCAGAAGAGAAATCATGGCACTGTCGTGCTCGGGATAATAAGCCTCAAGACCTGCAAGACCAGCATCGGCAAGAGACGATATCAGAGCTTTCAATCCCCTGGAACCATCGGCTGGAATATAAGCCGGATGAGCAAGCACGGGCAGCCCCCCGGCCTGTCTTATAATCTCTATTGCGCGGTAATCTCCCAGCCTGCTTCTCTCCACGTAGGCCGGTTTTCCGGCTGCAAGATATCTGTCAAATACTTCCGCAGAAGAGCCTGCAAAGCCCTTTTTCACCATAACAGCCGCAATGTGCGGCCTGCCTACAACTGCATCTCCAGCTTCCTTTTCCACATCTTCCATCGATATGCTGAAGCCGAGTTCTCTGAATCTGTCAACTATCGCGGGATTTCTTGTATTCCTGCCCCTGACAACATACTGGAGAGCCATCTGCAGCTCCGATGAGGGATCGCAGATGGAAGAAGGCTCAGAAACAGGGAAATAGCCCAGAAGATGTGCCGACCCCCCGGAATGAAGGTTCACGCTTAACTCTACTGCCGGTATATAGAAGAGCCCGAGCTCTTTCGCCCTTGAGAATGCCTCGGGCACACCCGCGAGGGTATCGTGATCGGCAATGGCAAAACCCTGAAGACCGCACCCGGCTGCCTCATTCACCAGTTCCGTGGGCGTAAGTCTGCCATCGGAAGCAGTGCTGTGTACATGAAAGTCACAAAGACCCAATGTTCCTCCTTTCCGGGAGGCTGAATATTATCACATGACGCAGAAGCAACAACATGAATCAGGAGGTGCGTGAAGAGCCGTGAAGGGTTATCATCTGCCTTGAGTATTCATGCCGGGTCCCCGTCTATGGAAAGGGTTGCAGGAGAGGAAAACAATGAGTCACAAGGTAATGTACATTAGAGAACCGGTTCTGGGTACAATTCGTCTTTCCAGGCTGCAGGAGGATCTGCTCAAAACAGTTGAAGTGCAGAGGCTCAGCTTTATCCATCAACTTGGCACCACTTTTCAGAGCTATCCCGGGGCGCATTGCATGCGTCTTTCCCATGCTCTGGGTGTTTCTCATCTCGCTGGCCGCATCGCAAGCCATCTGAGTGACCGGTTCCCTGAAGAATACGCCGACTCTGGTGATTACACAAAAAACCTTGTTGAGGCCGCCGGCCTTCTGCATGACATCGGGCACACTCCATGGTCACACACCCTTGAGCCACTGTACCTGCAACTTACCGGCGGAGATCACATGGATCTGGTTGCAGACCTGGTTACAGGCAGAACTGTAATGCCTGTTCGAGGTGCCGGCAAAATACCGGAGATACTCAGGTCACACGGTATAAATCCTGATGATACTGCGGACCTTATCACCAGCAGATTCAAAGGACGGCAGTTTGCACAGCAGATGATTTTTGGAGAAGTGGATGCGGACATGCTGGACTATCTGCAACGCGATTTCTACTTCACGGGAGTGGCTTTCGGCCACATCGAAGTAGACAGAATCATATCCACTATGGCAATAAGCGACGGTATGCTGGTTTTTCTGGAAAAGGGATTGAACGCCATAAGGGATTTTCTTCTGGCAAGACTTCAGATGTACTCATCGGTTTACCTTCACCGGAAAACACGCATCGTGGACAGAATGCTGCTCAATGCAGCGCGGAAAAGCGTTATTGAACTGAAGGAAATTGAAAACTTCATGTTCATGACAGATGACGAGATACTCAGTTTTCTCGAGAAAGAGTCAAAAGATTCCTGGGTAAGAGAGATTGCCTGGCGGGTGAAGTACAGGCAGGGTCTTTTCACTCAGGTTTTCAGAATTGACTCTGTCACCACATCTGAAAGTGACAATCACTTTCTGAACAGCCTGAGGAATCAGAACAGTTCACCGGGGAAGATTGCTGAGCTGCTTTGCAGTGAAATTGCAGCAAAAGCGGGAATTGACCCGGGGTACATCATAGTAGACCTGCCCATCGAAGCGGTAAAAGTCTCGGAGGAAAGATTTCAGAAACTGGATATACGATTTCTTGACAAAAGGGGTCGCCTGATTCCGCTTGACGAGATCGATCCGCCCTTTTCAGAGTATCTTGCAAAAGCCAGACCGAATCGAAGTCTGCTAACCGTTGCCTGCGCGCCGGAATACAAAGATCAGACCAGACTTGCCTGCAGAGGGCTTTTTGAGAATGCTGCAGAACCGTTGTTCAGCAAACTTGCAGAGTGAGCTGAACGGCTTAAACTTCGCCGTCAAGAACAGTGGCCTGAGACGTATTGCCGCAGTTGCCGCAGGTGAATGGCAGATGGTCCCAGATCTCAAGCGACAGATACCAGACAACTTTCTCTCGGGGAGGTCTTTTCATTGGTTTCCTGCATTCGGGGCAGCTCCAGCTTCTGCTCGAGTTTCTTCTGAGCACTCTCAGGCTCTCCCTCATAAGCTTGGTGCAGGAACTATTTCCCTGTCCTTCTGCAAGATCTATCGGCGTTTTTCCCTGAAAGTTTCTGTGATAAGCTTTAGCCCCGGCTGCCAGCAATGCTTTAACAATCTCCTGAGAATCGTGAAGAAAAACAGATGCATGGAGAGGAGAGTTGCCGGAAGAGTCTTCCGCGCCGGGATCTGCTCCCGCGGCAAGAAGCAGCTTGACTTTTTCCAGATATCCGGCTTCAACCGCAGCATGCAGAGCTGTTGAACCTTTAAGTGTAGCGGCGGAAGGCTGTATTCCCGATTCGAGAAGAGACTTGAGAAGCGAACTGTTCTCTATTCCTGAAGCCATGAATACCGGAGTCTCGCCTGCGGAATTCATTGACCTGTTAAGATCTGCGCCGTGGGCGGTCATGTTTCTGAAAAGCTGAGCCAGTATTCTGTTATCTCCGGTGAATTCAGCTGCCCGCCTCACCAGAGAGTTCACCAGGTCTTTGCCCTCTGCTGCATTTTTCCCGGAAAGCTCATACTTGCCCGAGGAAAGCGTGACCAGCTTTTCCCAGTCAACAGTGCTGTTATCCAATTCGTTCTGCATTTTCTTAAGACTGCCGGAGAACAGTGCCATTACCCCTCCAATGAAAACATCGCAAAAAGTATTATTTTCTTCTCCGGGATTATGCAACTTTCCTGAACAAACCGAAAGGTTATGTTGGTATCCTGAGATCGTGGATTATCCCGGCAATAACATCTGAAACGGCCTTAAACCCGATGTCGCTTATCTCTTGAGCAAGGTGAAACTCAGCACCGGTGTAAGCACTCAAATCGGGTTGAATAAGGTAGTCGGGAGCCCATTTTTCCAGGTTTGCGTCCACAAGAGCTTTCTGTGAGATAAGAACTGCTGCGAAAGCTGTTTCCGGAATCATGGGATTTCGCAATTTGTGGATAAGGGGAATATCTGCGATAATCTCTGTAATATCATCCAGCATATTATTTGTGCCGGAATCATTCATCGCATCACTGTCTTCAGATCTGCGGGTTTTCCGGTTTGGCGAGAAACCCAGAAGGTTCACCGCAATGACAATATCTGCACCCATATCTCTGCATTGCCTGACGGGAAGAGGATTAACGACACCACCGTCGACAAACGACGAGTTGCCTATTCTCCAGGGAGCCAGTATTACAGGAATTGATGAGCTCGCTCTGACTGCATCGGGTAGAGAACCTGAAGTGAATGTGACCTCCATGCCCGTGTTCAAATCCACTGCGTTTGCACAAAAAGGCCTGGAAAGATTCTCGATCATATACCCTTTGAACCAGCTTTCAAGAAAGTGGTAAAGCTTCTGGCCGCGGAAAAAACCGGTGATTAAAGGCAGTTCAGGATCAAGGTATTCCCTTACACCGGCCTTATCCAGGTCTTTCAGCAGTTTGTAGCAATCAATGTGCTGATCGGTTGCCCAGAGCGCTCCTACCGCTGCTCCCATGCTGGTTCCAGCAACGCAGTGTATGGGGATCCCGGCCGACTCAATGGCAAAAAGTGCCCCGAAATGGGCATATCCTCTGGCTCCGCCCCCCCCAAGTGCAACGCCTACTTTCACCATTCCTCTGTTCTGTGTGTCCACTGAACGCTGGTAACACCCTCAAGTCTGCTGATCATTTCGACAGCACCGTGATCGGTTTTTCTGACTTTTGTTCTGAGTACAAGACTCAGTTCAACACTGCTTCCGGATACTCTGAATGTTGTGCTTTTAACACTGATTCCTCTTGCTATCAATATGTCTCTGCATTGCTTCTCGAATTCTTCCAGGGAACTGCATTCCGACTTCACTGCAAGCTTCCAGTAGCTGGCTGCTGGAAGTTTGTCTTCGAGATGGTCCAGAACCAGAAGCACAAGCAGTGAGGCAAGGGAAGCCATTCCGGCAAACAGATAAAATCCGAACCCGCACAGAACACCGATCATTGCAACAAACCAGATGCAGGCTGCAGTTGTAAGACCTCCAACTCCCTCGCGGTAATGCACTATGGTTCCAGCTCCCAGAAAGCCGATACCTGTTATGATGCCCGCCATGATCCGCCCGGTATCAATACTGAGCCGAGGAAACACATCCTGAGCCATAATGCCTGCTGTAACCGCAACTGAGGCTCCCATGCAAACAAGTATATGGGTTCTGAGCCCTGCAGGTCTTCCATGAATCTGTCTTTCCAAACCCACTATACCACCGAACAAAAAGGCGCTTAAAAGCCTCGCAGTTATTTCCATGACTGTCATGTAATGCTTTCCTCTTTCAGCCTTCTGAGTATCGAATAGATAAGATCAACCAGTATCTCCGGCCTGTGGGGTTTGTGGAGATAATCGGTTGACGGGAATTTTATCAGCTCTCTGACCACCTGTGTGGCGTTGAAACCTGTCGATATTACTATTGCCATATCCGGTCTGCTTGTCTGGCAGAATCTCACAATGCCCGGAGTGGGAGCTCCGGACATATTCAGATCCAGAACCGCGGCATCGAAATGGTTCTTTCTCAGCAGGTCCATCACCTGATCCCCGTTTCTGGCCCTTCTGGTGGTCATACCTCTGTGTTCCAGATACTCGGATGTGCTGTGCAGAACAATCTCCACCTCATCTGCCACAAGAACGGAAAGCCCCCGTACATCCTCATCTCTGATAAATGGCTTTGCAGCCCGCTCACCGGTATCCGCCGTTTCAAAGCCGTTAAGAAGAAGGCACAGAACTGTCTCTCCTGAGCCTCTCTCGAATACAACGCTGCCTGAAAGATCATTCAGAGCTTTGTAGGCCTTACCTATATTCGAACCGTACTGTCTTTCGATGTCAGACTGTGAATACTTTCTATTGGAAAGAACGTCTCTCTGAACAACCGGCATGATAAACCCGTCAGAATACCTGATACAGACTTTGCTGTCTGGTGATATTCTGTCAACAGAATTACCCGAAAACGGTATTTTCTCTGAAACTTCAATTCTAATCCTGCCTTCTCCGTTCATCATTCCAGTGGAATTGAGGGCAAGGCTGTAGAACAATTCCCGAAGAAGTTCCCTTCCTGCGTTTATCCCGCTGCTGCAGGTTCCGGTTACCTCCACTTCTACTCTTCCCGGCAGAATCTGCCTGAGAACCTCAGCAATAAGACCCATTTCCCAGGAAGGATCCCTCAATCTTGCGTCATCACCGCCTTCAACAGTGCTTTGCAGGTCATTGCACAGCGATGTTAGTATTTCCGCCGAATCTAGAACCGCCTTGAAACTATCTGCTGAGGTGCGTGAATCCAGGCGCCCCAGCTCTACCGAGGAAATTCCGATAATGCCTGAAAGGTGATTATTCATATCATGAACAAGAGCCTGAACAAGATGATTCTTTGCCCTGCTGCTTACCCGGCTTCTGTCGGCATTTGCACTGGCTATCTCCGTATTTCCGGCTTCCCCGTTGCCGAAGTCAGTGACAAACAAGTACATAACTGCCTGCAATTCGCCCTCTCTGCCGAATGGATGTATCTCAAGGATACTGTCTTTCACGGAACCATCCATTGATGTGATAACAATGACTTTTTCTGAAATATTGCCCGACAGAGAAGGCTTCTGCTTTCTGATTTCTCCCGGTAGGGCAACAAGAGATGAGAGTGACATGCCGGAGGGATCCCTGCCTGTTTCAAGAAGCTTCCTGCATGAATCACTTGCGGAAATTACAATTCCTTCAGGCGATACGATAAGAAACGCAACAGCCTTCGAATTTTCAAAACCCGCGCTCACAACATCCCCGATGCCATCAGAAGCGGCAGGCGCCAGGGAGTTGACCATACGGGATCTTCTGGTAAGGGAATCGATGATCAGAGAACCTGGAATGATAGCAAATATTATCATTGTAAGTGATATTATAATAAGACTTATTTTTGCATTTTCAAGAATTTTAATAAGCGTATTCTTGTATTCATGAATCTCAAGAATGACTACTTCCCCGTTATCCGTTTTACCTGTTGATGTTTCAATAACCGTGTTCTCTATATCATTGTAAGCCGGGAGGTGTTCATGGTTGGCTCCAGGTCTGGAATATGCATCGTATACAGTTGAATCAGGAATAATTTGTACTGTCAGACTCTCAAAACCGGTGGATTCGAGGATGAAGTCGAGAGCCGCCGTATCGAGAAATACAGAGTTGCCGGTTTCTGTTTCATACCTGTCAATGTAATCGATAATGAGGCTGAGTGTCTCGTTATATCTCCGGGTTTCTCTCTGTTCATACTGCCCTATGAGTGTTTGCACTATCAGGTATTCCGCACCGAGAACAGCAGAAAATACGATAAATGACAGAATGTAAGGTACATACAATTTAAACTTTCCCGGTAGTTCAGCTCCGCCGTACAACCTTTCACCTCCTCCGTTTAACTGAATCTGCATGCATACTGTCATAAAAGAATAACATCTTCTTTATTCATAAACAATAAGCAATAGTACTTGACATTATTCGGTCTGCATTTTATTATCGTCTTTGCAGCGTTTCAAAATGACCGGTAATTAAACACAGAAAGGGGTAACAGAGTGAATTTTGTAGAAGAAACCAGAAAGCAACTTGAAGCATCAGGCCGCAGCCCTAAAACTGCCAACAGTTACATCTCCCATCTTCGCCGTCTTGTAAACCATTTCGGAGACAGTTCTGGTGAACTGAGCAAGAGCGACCTCCGAGACTACCTTGAAGAGCTTGTCAGCGAAGGCAAGTCTCTTTCCTACATCAATCAGGCCCAGAGTGCCATCAGATATCTGTATTCTCAGGTTCTCAAAAAGGACAATCCACTTCCGGGGCCCGGTGTAATTGCCAAAAAGATACCTCTGCACGGCGTATTCTCCCGTGATGATATTGCGGAAGTCTTTCAGCATGTTCACGATCTGAAATACCGCCTTTCCCTCATGTTCATTTACTCCAGCGGTCTGCGCGTAAGTGAAACTGCCATCATAAAGCGCGAACATGTTGATCTCGATCACAACATTATTCACGTTTACGGTCCAGAGGGTGAATTCCTTCGAGACACCATACTGGCCAAAACCACCGGCAGAATCCTTGCTCAGTATCTTGATCTCAGAACTGACCCGTCTCCTTATCTTTTCCCGGGCCGTGGCAGAACAAGCTTCGTTTCTGCAAGAACCATTCAACGTGCTTTCACTGATGCACTTACAGAGGCTGGAATCGACAAAAGGGCAACCCTGGGCTGGCTCAGACACAGTTTTGCTGTTCACCTTCTTGAAGACGGTATTGACAGAAAAATGGTGCAGAAGCTGCTAGGAATCTCAACTCCTTCCATGATCACTCCCTATCTCAAACTTGCAAGGAACCGTACTCCGCTTCGAGTTCAGAGCCCTCTCGACAGATTCTAGTTCATTTCCCCTTAAGGGGGGGTTTTGCCCCCCCTTTTTCTTTTTTAGAAATTTTTACAAAATTGTTGCCTTTAGCACTGCTGTCTCCGAGCCTGTTTCAATTCTCAGGAGATACACTCCCGGTATCTCTATCTTCCGGAACACACTTTCACCGGCTGTGTAAATTCCGTGAAACAGCATTCTTCCGCAAAGATCGAAACACTGAACAGTAACGCCGTCTTGAAGAACCTGGAAAGAAACGCTGCCCACTGAGGGATTGACCAGCCGTACCATAGCTGAAGGCAATGATTGACCGGCGATACCTGTTTCCACTGAACTGGCCAGCGCCCACGCGTGATCCGGCAGAGGCTCCTGATCCTGCAGACCCGCCACAACCACGGGTGAATCATGGTTCAGCATCACTGCCGATACATTGTACACTCTTTCCGTAAAAGCCATTTCCCATACCAGTTCACCGGTAAGAGCGTTGACCAGGCAGACAGACCGGCCGTTCACAGAGCCAGCGGCCACACATGGAACAGATTCTCCCTGGAGTATCACAGGATTAACCCAGACGGCAGACCATGTATTTGAACCGCTGGGGTAACTCCATAAAACATCTCCACTTGAACCGGAAAGACACACAACGCCTCCGTTGTCTGCCGCAAGCGCAATATCGCCTGTGCCGTCGCCGTTAACATCAGGACCTCCCTGAACATCCAGGTACATCCCCGAACCGCTATAGACCCACTGAAGAGACCCTCCGCCATCATAGCAGACAACTTTACCGTTGAATGTGCTGTAAAGCGCAAGCGGCCAGGTATCGGGTTGTTCCGCCAGAGCAATTGCCATGCAGTCTCCCCCTGGATTTTCCTGCCAGAGGAATGCGCCGGTTGCACCGTCTGCAAGTACAGCTGTTTCGTTTGCATAACTATTGCCTCCTATTGCCAGCAGTACATCGTTGACCCCGTCGCCGTTCACATCTGCAAATATTTCGACATCTTCAGCTGCATCGGGTAGCCAGACGGTCCAGAGGCTGTCTCCGGATGCCCCGTCTACGCATGCAATAAGGCCGGTGTTCGAAGACCCGGAAGTACCGAACCCGCCTATTGCTTCAGGAACATCGTCTCCGTTCATGTCCGGAAGAACTGCACATGAATAACCCCAGCCGGTATAAGACGGCATTATCTCACAGGCGGCCCACTCCCATATCGTTGATCCGTCAGCGCCTGATATGAGATAAAGGCTTCTTCCCGGTGGAGCGTACCCTCCGGGAGTTGCCATGAGTATCTCCCGCTTCCCGTCTCCATTCATGTCTGGAAACCAGCAGAGTCCATTATCAGAGTAAATACCGTTGTGAGAACTGCTGGTCCATATTGTTGATCCGTCCGCACCCGAGACAGCCCAGAGGGTTGGATCATCGTCCCAGAAGTTCACGCCACAAACCACGTCAGCTATACTGTCGCCATCAAGATCGCCCATTTCAATAGAGCAGTACACTCCGCCACTGGTTACTGCTGACCACAAAACAACCGGGTCCAGAGAAAATGCGGAGATAAGACACAATGAAACGAAAACAGTATTCATGATTCAGTCCCCTTTCTTCCCAATCTGCCGAATATAAAAGCGGGGCACAGCTGCTGCCGTGCCCCGCCCATATTCAGCGATGAATATACCTCTAGAACTTGTTCCTTTTGGTGTACTTCGTGTGAAGAAGATGGTGGGATCTGTGGCCCAGAGGCTCTTTGAGGTACTCAGCATAAAGAAGCTGAACCTCAGGATTCTCGTGGGATTTTCTGAGGGGCAGAGATTCATCTTCCGCGTAAATGGCACGCATTCTCTCGAGTCTCTTTTCCATATCGGTGGGTATCGGCTGTCCGCCGCCACCAATGCAGCCGCCCGGACAGGCCATGATCTCTATGAAGTGATACTCGGCTTCCCCTGCCTTTACAGCCTTCAGAAGTCTGTCTGCATTGGCAAGACCGTGAGCAACTGCCACCTTCAGAGTAACCCCCGCAAGGAATTCCCAACCGGCGGCCATTTGAGCCGGCATTACTACGGAAGCCTCTTTGATTCCCTCAAATCCACGGACAGGGATCACATTGAGTTTATCAAAAGGAATTTCTTTCCCGGTAACAATTTCGTAGGCGGTACGAAGGGCTGCCTCCATGACACCACCGGTCGCTCCAAAAATAACGGCGGCACCGGTGGAGTTTCCCATGAGACTGTCGAACTTCTCACAGGGAAGGTGATCGAAGTTGATACCTGCTTCCATTATCATTCTTGAAAGTTCACGGGTTGTGATGCTGAAGTCCACATCCTGGAATCCACTGTCGTTCATTTCAGGGCGGTCTTTCTCGAACTTCTTCGCCGTGCACGGCATTACCGAAACACTGACAACCTTTGAGGGGTCAAGCCCTTCCTTTTCGCAAAGATAGGTTTTGGCCAGCGCGCCGAACATCTGCTGGGGGCTCTTGCATGTGGAGAGGTTGTCAAGAAGATCGTTATGCTTGTGCTCGATGAATTTGATCCAGCCCGGAGAGCAGCTGGTAATCATTGGAAGTGCTACTTCCTTCCCGTTCACAAGAGCGTCCTTGAGACGGAAAAGCAGCTCGTGTCCCTCTTCAATTATGGTAAGATCGGCAGTGAAATCTGTATCAAGAACCCTGTCGAAACCAAGTCTGCGAAGGGCAGCCGCCATTTTGCCTGTGTGGTGATCGGTGGGCAGCCCCAGGGCTTCTTCCAGACCAACGCGCACTGCGGGAGCAGTTTGAACTATGACAATCTTTTCAGGATCTTCGATAGCCGCCCACACATCAGCGGTTTCATCTCTCTCGTACAGAGCGCCTGTTGGGCAGCGGTTAATGCACTGCCCGCACTGTGTGCAGGAAACATCCGCAAGACCCTGCTCTCCGCAGGTTCCTATGTGAATTTCGGCACTGCGATCTACCGATTTGATCACAGCAACACTCTGAAGTTCTTCACAGGTTCTCACGCAGCGGGTGCACATGATGCATTTGCTGCTGTCACGCATGATGGCCGGACTCACTTCAATATCGCTTTCAGGCTTCTCATCGGTCTGGAAACGGTTGAATCTGATGTTGTACCTCTCGGCAAGGCTCTGAAGTTCACAGTTTCCGTTTCTCTCGCACTCGGGGCAGTTGTTGTTGTGGTTGGCAAGAATGAGTTCAAGAAGAAGCTTTCTGGTTTTTCTGACTTTGGGACTGTCCGTTTTTACAACCATGTTAGGAGTGATGGGTGTAACACAGGCAGGAACGAGAGTTCGCCATCCTTCCACCTCGACGACACAGACACGGCAGTTGCCGGCTATGGACAGGTCGGGATGGTAGCATAGTGTGGGAACGTCGATTCCCAGCCCTTTGCAGGCCTGAAGAATAGTTGCACCCTCTTTTACGCTGAAATCTTTTCCGTTGATGCTGACGGTAACGCTGTGCATTACTCATCACCTCCTTCGCAGCAGCACTCTCCGCAATGACATTCGTCAGAGAGCTCCACGAAATTATTGATAATGTCTACGAAGCAGTTGGCAGAAGTCTGTCCGAGGCCGCACTTGCTTGCAACCATCATGGTCTCGGCGAGTTCAAAGAACGGAGCAATACATTCCGCGCAGCAGAACTCACCACTGATTATGTCCTGAGCTGCGTGCATCAGTCTCAGGTTGCCTTCGCGACATGGTGTGCACTGTCCGCATGATTCATGAACAAAAAAGTCAAGAAAGTTCTCAAGAACCTCAACCATATTCACCGAGTTGTCGAACACAATCACGGAACCGCCGGGAGGAAGATCCTTGAAAGAAAGTGCGCGATGTATCTCGGAAGCAGGTATAGTTCTGCCACTTGCGCCGCCAACCTGAACAGCCTGAACATCCCTGGCACCTGCAAGTTCAAGCAGATCACTCAGTGGAGCTCCCATGGGAAGTTCATAAACGCCCGGTCTTTCAACATCTCCTGAAATACTGAAGAGTTTGGTTCCGGAACACTCTCCCACACCAAGATCCGCGTACCATTCCGGTCCGTTAAGAATTATGTGGGGCACTGCGCAGAATGTTTCTACATTGTTCACTATTGTGGGCTTGCTGAGGTAGCCGCTGTTCACAGGATAAGGGGGCTTGTTTCTGGGTTCGCCCCTCTTTCCTTCAAGACTTTCGATAAGAGAAGTTTCCTCACCGCATACATAAGCTCCGGCTCCTGGACGTATCTCAATATCGAAATCGAATCCTCTGCCTTTTATGTTCCTGCCGAGAAGCCCTTTGTCCATAAGATTTTTTCTTGCTTTCTCTATGGCAGGTATAAGGTACGGGTATTCAGCTCTGAGGTAGATAATACCGAAGGAACTGCCTATGGCATATCCACCAATGGCCATTCCCTCGATAAGGCGCTCGGAATACTTCTCGATGAGAAGCCTGTCTTTAAAAGTTCCGGGTTCGCCCTCGTCAGCATTGCAGAGCACATACTTAACATCGGAGGAAGCCGCACCGGCAAGGTTCCATTTGACGCCTGTGGGAAAACCTGCACCTCCACGCCCTTTAATACCGGAGTCACGCACTGCGTAAACCACATCGGCAGGGTCCATGGTAAGGGCTTTCTCGAGCCCTGCACCAAATACGGGCTGGTTTTCAGCAAGCAGCACTTTCTTTTCCATGATGCCTCCTATTCCAGTCCGCGTACGATCTCGCACGCCTTTTCGGGTGTAAGTTTTACATGAGGCTCGCCGTTCACAAGCATGGCGGGAGCCTGGTCACAAAGACCGATGCACGGGGTAGTTTCAATGGTGATGCGACCGTCTTCAGTTGTTTCGAACGGTTCGATTTCGAATTCTTCCAAAAGGGCTGTGAGCACATCGTGCTGCCCGGCCAGGGCACAGCTTATTGTGCTGCAGAGACGGACAATGTTCCTGCCGCGGGGTTCCGTGCTGAAGAAGCTGTAAAAACTCACTACACTGTAAACCTCGGCTGCACTCACGTCTGTTGCCTCGGCTATCGCCTCGATTGCTTCCGATGGAACCCAGCTGAGCTCTTCATTAACCTTTGTGAGGATCTGCATAATCCGTTCACGGCCACTGCCGAACTCTCTGATACCCTCAGCAACAATCTCTACCGGATTGCGTGCCACTACTTATCTCCCTTCGCAAGTGCATCTTTGATCTTCTGAACCAGCGTTGTGGGGGGAACAGGTTTCTCGAGGAACTGATCGACCGGGAAGAAGTCGGGGTGTTCCTCTGGTGCGAATGTGTAGCCTGTCGCCTGGGCAACTGATGTAAGCATTATGATGGGAACATTGCTGAGAAGCTTCCGGCGAATCTTCCTGGCCACCGCAAACCCCTCATCGGTGTTTTCCATCATAACATCGAGAACAACAACATCGGGATTCTCATCCTCAACCATTTTCAGACCCTCTGCTCCGCTGGAAGCCGTGAGAACCTCAAAACCGCTGGCTTCAAGGATGATGCTGTTGGCTTCGATGAAATCAGGATCATCGTCAACAAGCAGCACTCTTATCTTGTCTGCCATAATTCAGCCCTTTCCATTGAGTTATACTATGGGTTAACCTGGTATAAAATACCGTATCTGATTGTCTGCGAGCCCCCAAAGAGACAACAATGGCAGTGCCTTGTCAAGGGTAAATTGCCGAACAATACCCTTGCCTCTTTCTGGAGCAACAAACGGTGCTGCAACATTTTTACAACTGGCTGTGAATGTTGTAACGTGCAGGTTTACGCAGGCTGAAGCCAGCAGACAGCTCAACCGGCCGCCCGTGAGCATTCCTGAGGCTTAGTGCAAAGTGAGTTCGGGTGAGGTGGTGTTGCCCGGATTGAAAGATAATACTGCCAGGAAACCTGCTCTGTGCCCGAGAATCAGGGTTTCTCCATCTACGAAACAGCAGGATATAAAACCTCCCGGGTGTTCGGTGCGCATGGGGAAATTGAACAGAGGGCTGCTGAATAGTGAAACAATGGCCATGTTGCCGCCACTTATGCAGATGTCCTTGGGTCCCTCAAGACTTCCGTCGATTTCTTGATATGCCCATTCCCCGCCCAAAATACCCGGGTTTCTCCACCATCCTGCCCCTCCGTCTGCGCATGCAATGCCAGCCACATCTACGAGACCGTCGTTATCCATATCGGCAGCGGTGCATCTTTTTACTCCCGCCTGAATGTTTCCGATGGAATGCACAACAGGCAATCCTTCCCGGTTCTCAATAAGGATCACCCCGCTTCCGCATCCCGAGGCAAAAATATCTGTATCGCCATCTCCGTCGGCATCCGCAGCTGAAACACACTTAGCCCTTTCCATTCCGACCAGGGGCAGAACACTGCCGTCGCTGCGCACAATTACTACCATTCCGGGATCAAACAGGGCCACCGCCAGTTCGGGATAATCCGAGGAACTCCAGAAAACCTCACAAATTCCGTCAGGGCTGCCGGGAAGTGGAATGAAGGAGTTTTCTGAAACAATCGACCGGGAAGTATAATCTGATACCACCAGTTCTCCATTCCAAATGCATATATCACGCGGCTCTACTGCTTCAAAGGGCATATTTTCAATAGATGACCCTGTGTGCCATATACTTACATATGGCTGATTCCCATAGGCAATAGATACTCCATCTTCTGCCTTCGCCATGGCAACGGGAGTTCCGGGAAGAATTACTATCTGAGCTCCCGAACCGGCAAGATGGAGAAGGTAAATAATTGTGTGAATCATGCAGGGACCTCCCAGGGGTGATCAACATCTTTAACAAGGTGACATTCACTGACAGTAACGGGAGTGAATCCGCAGTCGATCCAGAATTTTCCCACCTTCAGGTGACCCTTCTGCATGGCATTCGATACCCTCTCTTTCCAGAAATTAGGTACAACCGAGAACAGAGGTTCCATGAAAGGAGCCATGGCCACAGCGGGCCTGAACGGACTCCTGAAGTAGCATTCAAGCATTCGGTGAATAAGAAAGGGTTTTACAAATGGCATGTCGCAGGGAAGAAACACGGTGCAGCTGCCATAAGTACAGTTAAGAACCGCTTCTATCCCCCCCAGAGGACCCTTCCCGGGGTGGATATCGGGTATTCCGCCAGGTCCTGAAAGAAATACCGGTCCGTAAAGGGAACTGCCAAGCGTACAGATGGCATTGTTTTCCATGGTAATGCCACCGGCGAGTAGAATCTTCCCCTTGTCTTTTCCCATGCGGCTGGATCTGCCACCCGCCAGCACAGCACCTGAAGCCTCAATCATAGAGCAGGCCTCCGAAAATTGGAAATTCTGAAGCCGCTCCTTGCCTTTCTGACAGAGTTGATGCTCCAGAGAATAAAGTAAACCCAGAAAAAACAGTGAAAAGCATCGGGAAAAAAGGAAAGAACAGCAGCGACTGCCGCTACATTCACCCAGGGATGCCATGCAGAAGAAAGAAAGTATTCAATTTTTCCCTGGTTGGGATTCCTTACAAAAAGCATTTCCAGAGATCGAAGTTCATCGGGCTCCGGTTCTTTTCCCGGGTGATTTGAAAAGCTTTCCAGAAGTGTTTCAACAGCACAGAACCTCAGTACAAGCCAAACACCGGCCATAATTGTTCCGGCCATCGCAGCTTTCATATCTCCATTCAGATTCCACACCGCCCAACCCCAGGCTCCATAGAAAAGCCCTCTCGACCCGGCATCCCCTATCTTGTCAATGAACTCACCGCCTGCCCTGAGGTTGCTGCCTTTGAATCGCGCTACTTCACCATCACAGGCATCCAGAATGAATGACAGCTGCAGCAGCAACGCTCCTCCAGCCATCAATACAGGTTTTCCCGGAGTGAACAACAGAGCTCCGGCAGCTGCCAGCAGCCCTTTCAGTACCGAAACAGAGTTTGCAGAGATACCGATTCGAAGGAAAACATATGTGAGGTAAATTGAAACCCGCCTGGTGAAAATTCTTCTGTAGAGGCAAACATCAAGACCGGCAGGCTGGCAGATGCCTCTAAGCTGTGCAATTCCGGGAACAGTGCTCATTTCTTCTCCAGCATGGTTACCAGCAACGCCCCGGGCAGTCTGTTCAACGGCCACAGGAGAATAGAAAGTACCAGGAACAAAGAGTGATAAAAGATTCTTACCGGAGCGTACTCTTCAAAAAGATATGAAATGAATCTGAATTGAAAAATGGCACCCATTCTTCGCTCGCGGATACTTTCTATGCTTACCGGAAGAAGAGGAGCCAGAGAACCAAAAGTTCTTTTCGGTCCGTACCTCCAGCGACTCTTCCCGATAAGATACCTCTTAACGGCTTCATGCAGGATGCAGCCCTTCCAGGCGGTCACAGCTACAATGCTTCCCCCTGAACATGTCACTCTGGCCACTTCCTTCAGAATTGCAGCTGCGTCTTCATCGCCGAACAGATCAACCACTCCGGTGCTGTACACAAGGTCGAAACTGCAATCCGCAAAAGGTAAAAGCCCCGCGTCGGCAACAGAAACGCCGGTTACCATTTTCCTGCTCATTTTTACGGCAGAGTATGACACATCGATACCGTACACACTATTCGAAAACTCCGTCAGTCTGGAAAGAACAGAACCGGAGCCGCAGCCAATTTCCAGAATGCGCGTTGCTTTTTGTATTCTACATGCTTTAACAAGTATCTCATGCACAAGTCGCTGGAGATCGCCGTAGAAAGACAGAGTTCTTCCAAGTCGGCCGATCATCCCTTTTCTTCCTCGGCTTGTCTGCCAGACAGATTCCCAGGATTCAGCGCGGCAGCTCACGAGAACTTCCGCGATGCTTCAGACATATCCTGAGGAGTATCGATTTCCTCCCACATGAACCGTTCCGTTATCAATGCCATGATATCAAGAGTTCCCGCTGTGATGTTAACCGCATCATCGAAGTTTGCTTTGTGATTTTCCCTGAGCTTACCGGAAAGGCGCAGGAGTGCAGAGTGGCAGCGTACCAGAAAAATTCCCATGGATTCACCGGCAGACCTGGAAACAGGAAGCATTTTTGAGAGATGAATGATCCGGTCACCGCGCACCTCGGCCTTCATGGCTTCCAGGTCGGATCTGTTGCGCGGGTCAACCGGCACGACTATATCGCCGGGCGTATCCAGGGCGCAGCCCGCCAGGCCGGCCTCCCATAGAAGATCTCCGTGAAGAATCAGAAGGTCTTGATCACTCCGGGGGAAAACGGAAAAGGAAGAGTAGTTGCCAGGAGCATCCCAGCCCGGATTGACCAGACAGTTAACTCCCAGACCCCTGCAGGCGCACTCTGTATCGGTTGACCGAAATCCAGTGACCACGGTGGTATCGCCGGGTGAAACACCAATCTTCGATAGAGCATCCGCGTGCCGGTGGAGAATGGTTTTCCCGCATATCTCTGTAAGTATTTTTGGTATTCCCGTTCCAAGCCTGCTGCCTCTGCCTGCTGCAAGTATTAGAGTTTTCATCACCTGATCCTGTCGATTTCACACAGTTTTTTCAGTGTCATGTAAACAATCATTCCGAGTGCGGCGGGCTTGACAAACTCTATTCCAGCAACTTTCTCCGATACTGAAACTGCAGCAGGAGCATAAATGGTACAGGGAAGCCTTCTTATCAGGCTGAACCTTAGCCTTCTCAGATTATTCCCGGCAAGTTTTCCCCATCGGCTGCCGTTTCTGAAGGCTTGAAACATCTCTGCAGTAGTGCCCCTGCCATCCCAGGGAAACAGGTTGAGAGACAATTTGATGCCTTTTTCCGAAGCGGCAAGAATGGCTGATTCGAGTTCGGCGGGAGTGTAATCTTTTCCCATTCTCTTCATCTGTTCCGCTGTTCCCCCGTCGGGGGAAAAGGATACCGCTCTGCAGCCCGAATCGAAGATAAGAGATGCATAGTCACCATCAAAATCAACTGCGGAATGATATGCCTCCCATGTAACTGAGGAATTGAGCGATCTTACGGCCATTGCCACTTCCTCTCCTCTTTTTCTTCGGTTGTTGAGCACAGGAGCAATAAGACAGAAGTGTCTGCATCCACCTGTAATCAGCTGCCCGATTTCCCTCTTTATCTCCAGGGCGGGTTTTTCAAGAACACGGTTCCCTGACAGCGCCGGGTAAGAACAGTAAGCGCAGCATTTTCCGCAGCCCCTGTTGACCTCTACCCCCACAGACAGGTTCCGCTCAAAGGGTACGTATGACGATACACTGAGAAGATCGAACCTGGGTCTGGTAAAGCCTCCGCTGCCCCCCTGGAAGAATCCGTTCACTCTACTGTTCATGATTTCAGGAGCAATGAGCTCGCCGTGCCCTTCTATCCCGCAGTTTATTGCCGGTGAAACCGCCATTATCTCTCTGGCAAAAATGCTGAAACCTGCTCCGCCTGCAACTATGAAAGCACCGGGCAGCACTTTCCGTGCAGAATCGATCTGCCTGAGGGCCGCCGGAATGTAGCTGAACGGGTCTGAATGTGAGGTTGTATCTGCATTTCTCAAGCTGAAGCCCACAACATCAGGTTTGTAATCCAGCAGAACAGATCGCAGCCGCTCCATTGGGGATACGCAAAGATTCAGATCTTCTATTCGGACAGCCGATGAAGCAAGCGAACCGGCTATGCACGCCAGACCCACGGGCAATACAGGATGCTGTTCCCGACCCAGCCAGGTTTGGATCAAAAGCGTTTTCATTTATGTTTGAAAGACTTAAGTGCCATCATTCGAACAGTTCTTTCCACGTTCGGCCAAAGAAGAAGATGAGGGGTGGTGGTATGAAAAGGGCGGTTGACCCACTCGGGTTCTCTGCTGAAGAAACCTGCAGCAGAAAGCTCTTCTTTCCAGTTCTCTTCCAGCAGATGGTTCTCGGTTTGTCCGTTTCTGAATCTCCACTTTCCTGCCTCCTCTTCAAACCTGGTTGCAGGATTCGAAAAGCACCAGTCTTCCAGAAGAATAAAAACACCTTCAGGTTTGAGAATCCTGTGGATTTCTCCGAGTGATACTGCCAATTCATCAGGCTTCAAGTGATGAAGAACAGCCATGGCAACAACACAGTCTGCAAAACATGCTCTTACCGGAAGAGAATCAGCTCTGCAGTTAATGAACAGACCGGATGGTCTGGCGATGGAAGCCGCTCGGAGAAAGCCGAAAGAAATGTCAGTACAGAGATATCTGTCGATGAATAAAGCCCTTTCCGCAATCATTCCGGGCCCGCAGCCAAGCTCCACTAAAGTAAAAGGATTCAGTTCAAGGAGCCAGCTGAGAATCAGCTTGTCTGCCTGGGAAAGGCTTCTCTCTGCGGTGTATTCAGTTACCTCTTCCTCTGTCCAGCCGGGCATGTATCTATTCCCCGTGACCGAGTGAACTGGTAAGGGTAGACAAACCCCTGGTGACTAAAGCGCCGTACCTGATTTTAAGCTCTTCCCTGGAAACCGGCCCGTAGGGAAAACTGTTCTGCACATCCAGAAGAATTCGGTCGAGTATTCTTCTGACCCAGATACAGTGTCTTTTGTCGGGAAGCCCGCTGCCTCCGAGGTGTATTGCATCCCATGCACAGCCTCCTCCGCAGATACCTGAGGCTGGGCAGTCTCTGCAGTAATCCAGCGCTGAAGGAATTCTGCCTGACCAGTCTTCCACCGATCTGCCGCAGATGCAGTTTGACTTGAGACCATCCGGGTGGAAAACCAGCTTGTCTCCCAGGGCAGAGCAGTCTCTGTGTCTGTACTCTGCTGTAATCAAGGGGTCAATTCTTCGTGCTATCTGATCGACAAAAACACCATGCTTCAAGGCTGTATCAAAAACATTCACCATGGCGTCTGCATAGAATTCTGCAGAAATGGGATCGAATCCCCCGGGAGTCCAGTGAAGAATGTTGAACCCCATGCTCACAGGCCTGAATCTGTGGAGCATTTCCTGCATCCAGATAGAGATATTCTTCCAGTTGTGACTGCCCACCACGGTCGACAAGCCGAATTGCACCCCTGCTTCGCTAAGAAAGTCAAGCCCCCGGGACACCTGGTTCCAGGATCCGCTTCTTCGTGAATTGTGTATGTCCTCGGGTCCATCAAGGGAAACAATCGGGCTTACTGCGATTTCTTTCAGTCTCGAAGCAATCGCAGACGTAACTAGAGCAGCATTGGTGAAAATAACTTTTGGCGGATCAACTCTTTCGAGGATGCTTAAGGACAGCTCGGGAAGAAGCAGGGGTTCTCCCCCTGTAACCATCACCAGTCTTCCACGGGGCGCTTCAGCTGCTGCACTCACAACCCTGTCTCCAATTTCTGAAGACATATCCGCCGCTGAATCTCCTGACAGTCTGACATTGCAGTATGTACACGCCAGGTTGCACCGTCTGGTAACAACAGCCTGAACTGCTCTCAACGCAGCCGGAGGCACAGGTGGAATCAAAGAGCCGTCTGAAAACAGCCGCTCGCCCACAGACACCCGAAGATTTACTGTATCGAACCATGTGTTACCGTGTTTATATATCACTCACAGCCCACCGATTCTTCGCCGATCATGGTTCCAAGCGGCATGGGTACTGCCTTTCCCAAAAAACCGCCGGCGGGAACAAGAGACTCCCTGCCGGATCGGATTGTTCTTCGTATCATCCATTCCAGGAATTCTCTCTCGAAAGTACACCTATCCTCTCGAATACCCCTGATGGATCCGGAAGCATGAAGCGCATCATATCTGCAGCCGCCTCCGCACAATGCAAGTGCAGGGCATCTATGACAACTGGAAAAATTCAGAGGAGAAAGGTCTCTGAAGTTGTTCAACAAACCAGAAACTGCATCTGTGTTCTCGATGGGAACCCCGTGATCGCCGCAGACGGTCATGCAGTCACATGCTCCGGCAATTCCGCCGGGCACCAGCACAAGCCTTCCCCCTGATGAAGCACAGTCTTTCAGCCTGGGAGTTCTGGAGGTGAAGGGTCTGACCCTTCTTGCCAGCTGCTCAATGTACATACTCCTGTCAATTGCTGTTTCCATGCAGTCGGCAATCGCTTTAAAAATATCAGATCCTGCTGCCTGGTGCTGGTTCGGAACTCCTCCCTTCAGGGGATGAAGCCATGGATTAAGTCCCATGTCATCAGGGTTAAAGTTCTCCATTAACCAGACGAAATCATTCCTGACTGTGCTCAGGTTTCCCTGTGTGACCGTTACTGATATCCCAACCCGGCAGCCGGCATCTTTAAATGCATGGAATGCCTGTTCGGCTGCTTTGAAAGAGCTTCCTCCCTGTTTCAACGGTCGTATTCTGTTGTGAACCTCGGGAGGCCCGTCGATGGAAACGATGATGAATGCGTTTTCTTCTGCAAGTTCGGAGCATAATGACCTGTCTACTGGAACGCCTCCGGTGGCAGCCGATATATTGATTACAGCCCCGCTGTTTCTCGCTCCAAGCACGGCCAGGCGAACAAGATCCTGTCTCAGGAAGGGTTCACCTCCATAGAGCAGCAGATCAGCGGGTTTATTCCCGATGAGCCTCATGCCGCTGCTTATCTCTGTGCCAGTCATGTCTCTTTCGGGTACGCCCTGAAGAAAACAGTATCCGCAGCTTCGTGAGCATCTGGTTGTGAGAAACAAGCATACCATGACGATTCCTCTGTTCTCACGGGTTCTGGCTCTGAGTCTGGAAACAAGCTCTTCTTCCTCATCCCCCGTGGGGCAGTCGCCTGGTGAACCGTAGAGTTCGAGAGTCAGGGAATGGAAATAGACAGGATTGCCATCAGACAGATAGACATGGAGAAAAGGGGATTTCGATATCATTTCCCGAATTCCGCGATAATTGTGCAGAGGTATGATGCATGTACATATGAAGTTCCGTTAACAACCGGCTTAAGAGAAAGCTCGGGTACAGAATGCCCGTTCTTCATGAAGCAGTAGATATCAGGCTCAGTTCTTCCAGTATAAAGCCTTCTTCCGGAACAGCCTCCGCTGCATACACTCCTCCATTCACAATCGGTGCAGAATTCCGGCAGGGGAAGGCTGCAGCCATCAGGAAGACCCTTTTCTCCGGAAACGAACTTCTCTATGGTGAACGGGCTTGAATCCCAGTAAACGCATGGCATTATCTCACCTCCGGGCTTAAGCCTCAGGGAGGAAACTCCACAGGGGCTTCCGTGTGAAATTGTGGAATCAAAACCACCGGCAGCAGCAAGAGCTGCATTCACGACCGGTTCGGAACATGCAACTGCAGATGCTTCCCGAAAAAGAGTTTTCATGGCAGACCAGAATGAATCGTAGTTCGGCTCGTATTCGCGGCCTGCAACTGATTTGTAAACATTTACGCGAAGAGGTATGCCGATTTCCCTGCACAGGGCGCACATTTCAGCGGTGTAGTATGCATTCTGCCTCATCAGGCACATGGCTACCGATGAGGTAATCTGCAGAGATCTGCACCTGTCAATTCCTTTGCGCACCATTTCATAGGCCCCGGGAGCCCTCCATCTGTCGTGAAGCTCTCTCCGCGGGAAATCCAGAGAAAAATCCACATCGTGCAGATTCAGGATTTCTTCATCAGACATACAGGCAATACTTGGGCCGGCCGTGGTAAGAGCAACCGGGATTTTCATACCGAACAATTCCCCAAGAACATCATGGAATCCGGGGTAAAGGCACGACTCGCCGGTTCCAAGATTGACAGATTCGACATCGCATGTCGAAAGGAATCTGAACAGCGAATCCCTGTCGATTTCAACAGGGTGCCGCCCTCCTCCCGAATAGCAGTGCCTGCATGAAAACGTACAGGCTGAAGTAAGCCCTACACCTAGAGAAAGCTTTTTCAAATTCCCCCTCTTATCAAATTCACCTACAGCTTTCATAATAACTTATTATGTTTTTAAGGGCAATATTAGACAAATGCAGGTACTGCTGCCACAAACACGGTATCTGGAAGAGATCAATTGTAAGAGAGCCCGAGTATCCCGCTTCCACCAGACCATTCAGCAGCATGTTCCAGTCCATATCACCCCGGCCCGGTATCAGATGCCTGTGTTCCAATCGTTTCATGCCCTCCACATGCACATGATGAATCCGGTTTCCCAGTGCTCTGATTTCATCTACGGTGCATTTTCCCTGAATGTGCAGGTGACCTGCATCAAGATTGATACCAGCAAGCGGACCTAATGGAACGATATGCTCATAAAAATCATCGAGCCCGTTCAACACTGTTCCAGGCTCCGTCTCCCAGGCAGGCCTGACTCCTGCTTGCAGGCAGAGTTCAAAAAGCTCCTCCGCCTCACGCCGAAAACCAGTGTTACCCCGTAAAGGAGACCCGAGAACAACCACATCAACCGAGCAATCGCCTGCCAGTTGTATGGCTTTCCTGCCTTTCTCAATCCTTGTTTCGCGACTGTCTCGCTTTCCGTGATAACTGACTGAAGAAATTTTCAAACCGATTTCAACAGCGGTTTCAATGGTTGCTTCTGAAGCCTCAGGATGCTCAAGGCAGAATTCCACAGTGTTGAAACCTGCCCTTAAAATTCCCTCCAGAGCTTCCTTCAATGGAATTCGGCTCAGGCCGGAAGTTCGGAATCCGGTAGTGTCAAACACTTTCAGTTTCTGCCCAGACAGGAGGTGTGACATACGGCACGGCATGGCGGTTCGGCGCACTGCAGGCACAGCGATGTGAAACCTGGAGTCCATTCACCGTTTACCAGTTTAACCACAATGCCGTGAATACCGGTATGTGACACGCAGGCCACGGAACACGCAAGGCATCCCGTACACCAGATTGTCTGCACTTCTTCCGCAATCTTAATTTTTTCAGGAACAAAGGCGCTTGAATACAAAAAGTCAACGGGTTTCTCTACCGGCCCGGATATGCTGCAGGGCAGGCAGCGGAACGGATAGCCCAGCCCTCCTCTTCCCTGCATTCCAGACGTTAGAAGACTGTTGATATTCAGATGGGAACCGCTCCACCCGTGGGGAGTGGAAACAACTCCTTTCTTTATCAGGCTGGAAGCAGATGCTACTCTCCTGCAAACGCCCCATGGGGTTTCTATGAGAACCCAGTCACCCGAACTGACTCCGTCAGGAAGATCATCCGGGTGAATGTCTATCAGAGGGTATGGTTCAAGCTCTCTGAGATGCTCTACATTCTTGTGCTCGCCGTGGAAGAAAAGCGGGCTTCTGGCGCCTGTTGTCAGTTTCAGGGGAAACTGTTTTCTCGAAGCAGGCGCCGGCGGTGATAGATACCACGGCGCGGGAAGGAGCCCGGCTTTCTTCATTATCTCCGGCTGCAGCTCTATCTTTCCGCCTGGGGTGTTAAAACCGCCGTTGATAGAATACTTTCGGTACTCTGTTCCAGGCATAAGCCAGCCCTTACCGTACAACTCTTTCCATGAGCAGCCCGAAGGCATCAGAACATGGTCAAACCACCCGGTCACATCCTTCCACGGGAAATGCTCCGGGGCTATCACCTTTCCCATGGAAAGAATCACATCCATATCTGACCGGCTGTCTCCAAGAGGATCGATTACTCTGTCGAAAGCCGCCAGCTGGTACCACCAGTTTCTGATTCCTCTGCGTTCAAGACAGGTGCATACAGGCAGAAAAACATCGGCAAGTTGATCTGCCTCGGGGCTCATGAACAGATCGACCACCACCGAAAGACCAGTTTTCTCAAGCAGTTTAAAGACTCTTCGCGGTTCGGCAAATCCGTTTGCAGTGATACCTGTTCCCTGATACCAGGCGCACTCTATTTTCCGACCCCTGTCGATTTCTTTCAGAAGAACATCTGCATTGGCGTAGGGGAAACCGCTTCCGGTCATGGGGTATTCGGCAGCACCTGTTTTTGCTTCCTGAAGATCTTCTGAAAGAGCAGTGTTTATTCCCCTTCTGCTGATACCATAGGGGTCGGTTACGATGATGTTACCGCCGGGCACATCCAGATTTCCAGTCAGAACAACAAGAGAGGTCAATGCGTGGGCTGCCCCCAGCGCAGAGGGAGACATATCCACGGACACGCCCCAGTGAAGAGCTGCCGGATAAGATCGGCAGTAAAGAAAAGCTGCCCGTTCGATGTCAGATGCAGGAATGCCGCATATTTCGGAAACCCGCTCAGGAGAAAATGATTCTGTCTGCTTCCGAACATCGTCCACTCCGTTAACCCATCTGTCTGTAAAAGAAGTTTTGACCAGATTCTCCCGGAAAAGAACATGCAGGAACGCCATAGCCAGAGCTGCATCGGTTCCGGGGTCTGCTTTGAGATGAATAGTGGCTCTTCTCGCCATCCAGGTTTCTCTGGGGTCGACCACAATCATTTTTGAGCCCATTTTCAGGCACTCTACGATCCACTGCCCGAGAAACCCGTCGGGGTTGGAATCAACTGGATTGGATCCCCATACCAGTATGCATTCAGGCAGACGCCAACTGGGGTCGGCATACCGCAGCGGAAAATACTGTGAACAGTCGGCTACCATAAAGCCGCCGAAAATGGCGTTTGTTATGCTCATCCGGGGCATCAGGCATGCACTGCCGCTACCGGGACCCAGAGCAAAGTACTCGGGACTTCCAAACCCGTATGCAAGCCGCGAAAGCCAGGGACCTATGTCTCTTCCTGTTCCCTTACAGAATATGACGCTCCCGGCCCCGTGCTTTTCCCGAGCCTCAAGAAAAGCCCCGCCTGCCGTATCAAGTGCTTCTTCCCAGGATGCTTTCCGCCAGCCCGCTTTTGTTTTTATAAGGGGATTCAGCTGTCTGTCCGGATGATACACAGTGGAAGGAAGAGCAGCTCCTCTGGGGCATAAAGACCCCCTATTGAAAGGATTTGCAGGATCGCCCCTTATCTCCCTGACTATTCCATTCTCCAGTCTGACAATTATCCCGCAGCCGTTATGGCAACCGGGCGGTGTTGTACAGATGGTTCGTTTTTCAATGAAAGCTATGCCGATCTCCCTCCGCAGAAAAGAGAATATGCAAAGGAATGTGCAAGGTAAACAGAAAGAAATCAGTTTCTCTTCAGTTCCAGCAATAACTTTTGCAGGGATGATCGGTTTTTTACAACGAACAGTGATGTTTCAGGTGAAGCTTTATCCAGCAACTCTAAAATTGCAGGTCTGCTTGAACGTGGAAAGCGCCATATCCAGTTCAGGAATTGAGTGTCAAATCGTTCTGCGCATCCTGCAGGCATTTCTTCCCTCACACGACCAATATGTGCAGCAAGCCTTTTCAGAGCGCCCAGAATGCATGCTGTTCTGCTGAAATCAAGAAAGATAACCGTGTCGGCGTACTTCAGCCGGATATCCAGGGTACCCGAGTAATTGCCGTCCATAATCCATTCTGAGCGAAGGCACATGTCTGTTACCATTTGCCTCCATTCCACTCTGCCCGTTTCCACCCAGCCGGGATTCCAGAAAAATGAATCCAGGTGAATCACCGGAAGACCCGTCTTTTCTGAAAGGCTCTTTGAAAAAGTGGTTTTTCCTGCGCCGCCTGACCCCAGAACAAGAATTCTTTTCATAAAAATGCCGTCCATTCTGTTTCCGGAAAGGACGGCATTATAAAAGTATAGTCAAGGCTCAGTATCTGTAGTGCTCCGGCTTGTAGGGTCCTCCAACAGGAACATCTATGTAGGCAGACTGCTCTTCGGTAAGCGTTGTGAGCTTGACTCCGAGTTTGCCAAGGTGAAGCCTTGCTACCTCTTCATCAAGTATTTTCGGTAGCATGTATACACCCGTTGCAGGCCTCTCCCCGGCAAGAGCGATCTGAGCGAGGCACTGGTTTGTAAAGCTGTTGCTCATTACAAAACTGGGATGACCAGTAGCGCACCCGAGATTTACAAGGCGCCCTTCTGCAAGAAGATAGATTGAGTGACCATCAGGGAAGAGGTATCGGTGAACCTGGGGTTTGATCTCAATTTTCCTGATGCCAGGCCATTTCTCCAGCTCGGCAACCTCTATCTCGTTGTCGAAATGCCCGATGTTGCAAACAATGGCCTGATCTTTCATGCGACTTATCTGATCGGCGGTAATAACCCTGCAGTTGCCTGTGGTTGTTATGAAAATGTCAGCTTCTTGCAGTGTATGCTCAAGTGTTGTAACCTCATATCCTTCCATTGCCGCCTGAAGAGCACAGATGGGATCGATTTCCGTAACAAGCACCCGGGCACCAAAACCTCTCATGGACTGGCAGCAGCCCTTGCCCACGTCACCGTACCCGCACACTACAATGGTTTTTCCGGCAACCATCACGTCAGTGGCTCTCTTTATACCATCGGCAAGTGATTCCCTGCACCCGTAGAGATTATCGAATTTACTCTTTGTAACCGAATCATTTACATTATAGGCGGGAAACAGAAGTTTCCCTTCTTTCATCATCTGATAGAGTCTGTGAACACCTGTTGTGGTTTCCTCACTCACTCCTATCATCGCTTCAGCACTTCTCTGCCAGAAGTCAGGAGCTCCGGCAAGACCCTGAATAAGGTTTTCACGAAGTCTTACCACATCCTCGGGACCGTCTCCCACCAGGGGAAGCTTCCCTGATGCCTTGTACTGCTTTTCCAGTTCAACTCCAAGATGGATCATGAGAGTGGCATCCCCACCGTCGTCCACGATCAGATTGGGGCCTTTTCCGCCTGGAAATGTGAGGGCTTCTCTGGTGCACCACCAGTATTCTGCAAGGGTTTCGCCTTTCCATGCAAACACCGGCACTCCGCTGGCTGCTATGGCCGCGGCGGCGTGGTCCTGAGTGCTGAATATGTTGCAGCTTGCCCATCTCACATCTGCCCCCAGAGCTTTGAGAGATTCTATCAGAACAGCTGTCTGAATGGTCATGTGAAGCGAGCCCATCACCCTGAGACCGGCAAGAGGTCTGCTTATTCCGTACTTCTCCCTGATTGCAATCAATCCCGGCATTTCATACTCTGCTATTTCTATCTCTCGCCTTCCGTAGTCTGCCAGAGATAAATCTTTTACCTTGAAATCCATTGGTTTTCTCCTTTCAATCCTGCAACTGCAACAACATTTCCACCATTGAACGAATCCTCCGCAATCACTTCGAGCCCGGCTGCATTGATGAATTCCCGAATTCTATCCCGGGTGAAACCCGGCCACAGGTCTCCCTGTTCAGCCCTGAATTCGGAATCAGAGTGCTCTGCCAGGTCAATAATTATCATGGTGCCGCCGGGTTGAAGAACCCTTGCCGATTCCTTTACTGCCTCAGCCGGATTACCCGAATGATGAAGAACCATGTGCATGAACACAGATCCGGCAGTGGAATCCTGTGCCGGAAGATGCTCTGCTTCGCCAAGCCTGAGATCTACCCTGGCATCGAGCCTCCGGGATGCCACAAGCTTCAGCGCGCTGTTCAGCATCTCTCTTGAGCTGTCTACGGCGAGAACCTTGCCTGCGAATGACAGAAGAAAAGGTATCATGTTGCCGGCACCGCTACCAACTTCCAGAACAAGCTCGCTTCTGCCGATGTATTTCTCGATGAATGGCAGGTACTCGCTGTTACCGGGAAGATTTTCACTGAGGTTTTTCCAGCCGGCCTCACCCACTGAGTCGAAGAATTCCCGTGCTGTTTCACTTCGCTGTCTATAGCAGACGGCAAGACGGTTCATGTCTTCCTGAAACCCGGAAAGCTTACTTCTGTTGTTGAACGAAGTCTGAACGAGTTCTTCTATAAGAGGGTCACCTTTTCTCTTTGAATAGAAAGCCCAGTTTACCAGCCCGGATCTCTGCACGAAGCCTGCATCGAGAAGAATTTTCAGATGATGGCTTACATTGGACTGGGAAAGCCCCAGAACAGATACGATCTCCGTTACGTTAAGCGGGCCCATCTCCAGTAGCAATGTGATGCGCAACCTGTTTCTCTCGGCAAGCGCTCTGAACACAGTTTCCATTTCCATGGGATGACTATATGAATATATGTTGATACAGTCAAGTAGATGTTTTCGGTATTGGCTTCCAGAATCAATTTTCTTAGTTTCGATCAGTCACCAATTACGGAGGTTCCCTGTTGAATCACATTTACAGTGACCCTGACAGTGTTTCCGGGTCATTTGAAACCGGGAACAGGGAATCAGCTTCCATGCACTTCACTGAGGTGGAGAAAGCAGCGGCCGTTCTGTATCTTAAAACAGAAGAGGTTGAAGACTCCTTTTCTGCAGGCGAAGACACCATGGTCAGAAGACACATGTCTCTTCTCAGGCACGAGCTTGCCTCGTGCGTTACTGCCTGTGGCGGAGAACTTGACAGGGTTGACAATAACGGCATAATGGCTTTCTTCAGACGATCGGCGTCATCAGAGCAATCCTGCCGGAGGGCAATAGACTGCGGTTTCAGGATGCTCAGAACCCTTGAACTGATGGGTAAAAGCTTTGACGCAGAGCAGGATCATCTCAATCTGACCGGCACTGTAGGCATAACCTGGGGATCTTCCGCGATCACTTCCGATTCCGCCGGCGCTTCAGAGGTAATGGGTGATTGTGTGGAACAGGCCGCTGAGCTGGTGAGCGCTGCTCCTCCCGGTAAAATTCTGGTTTCGGAAACAGCCAGATCAGCCGGTATTAACCAATTCCACTGGAACAGGTTCTTCCTGACTCCTGAACTGACAGCCTGGATGCCAGTTGAGAGAGAGGATCTACCGTCTGTTCACCCTCTTGCGGCATGCGTTCCCCTGGTGGGAAGAGATACAGAGATGAAGCAGCTCAAAACTATATACAACTCATACCTGAACGGACTGAATGCCCGGCCGGTGGCAGTGGTTGGAAAAGCAGGATCTGGAAAAACAAGATTAGTCAGTGCTTTTTTGTCAGACATCCCCAAAACCGAAGCAACTGTTGTTAAACTTCGCAACATGCTGCACGATCAGTCACCTCTGGGAGCCTGGCTGCCCCTGATGGGAGCAGACTCTTTTGACCCGTACAGCACTGTTATGTCGGAGATAAAAACAATGCGGGCAGACGGAAACCTGATTATTGCGGTTGAAGATGTTCACTGGGCTGACTCGGCCTCCATGAAGCTTCTTGACCAGCTCAGCCCGGCTATATGTGATGCCGGGGCATTTCTGATTGTAACCTCCCGGACAGAGCTGGAAGGGTGTCTGGGTGCTTCAGCTCTCAAACTTTGTTTGACAGGTCTTGATGAAGCAGCAGTTTGTTCAATGCTGACCGGCATGCTCGGCTCACCAGATGGCCGGGAGGGGCTCAAGTTTACGGAATTCATTATGGACCGAACCGCAGGGAATCCCCAGCTCGTTCTCGAGCTTACACTGCATGCAGTCGAAACGGATATCATCGGCAGGAATAGAGACTGCAGCTGGTACGTGTCTAAAAATCCCTATGAACTGGTCTCACGCAGCGAAGAGTCGTACCTGCTTGCAAGATTCAACATGCTTGAGCCTCGCGAGAAATTCGCACTGCAGGTGGCGGCTGTTCTCGGAAGCGGTTTTGAAGAAAATCTTTTCCAGGAGGTTTACTACAGGCTTACACGCGGGTCGGGCATGATTGCCCTCTCAAGGCTTCAGAATACGGGTTTTCTGAGCACGGCGGGAAACGGCATCTATACTTTTGCGAATTCGGCTATGCTGGAAGCCTGCTATGGAACCATATCAGGAACCAACAAAGCTTTGATTCACAAAGAGGCTGCCGAAACCCTGCTGCAGAATTCCGGTTCTGAGGAAAACAGCTCTCTTGCACTTACACTTTCCAGACACTGCATAGAATCCGGTTCAGGAGAAAATGCCATTCCCTGGCTTTTCAGCGCCATGGAGCAGTGCATCGATGCTGCGGATCTGATACGAGCTGAGACACTGTCCAGAGAGCTTCAAAACAGAGTTACCACAGATAGCCCGCTTTTTGTGAAACTGAACTATCTTGACATGCGTCTATTTATGGTAATGGGAAAATTCAGGCTGGCTATGGATATCGCACTGAATATCAGAGATCGCTTCACAGGATGCGAACTTGCGCTTATCCACTCGTGCCTTGGCCAGGCCAGGGAAAACATGGGGCTTCCGCTCAGAGACGCCCTGGAAGACTATTCAGCGGCAATAGAACTGGCAGAATCCTCTGGAGACAGAAACACAGCTGCCAATTGTCTGGGTGCTTCCGGTGCGCTGTATCTTTCCCTGGGAAAACCGGTAAAAGCTCTCGACTCCCTTGGCAGAGCGCTGAAGTACAGAGACTCTCTCGACACTATGACCCTTGCAAAGCTTCACGGAAACATGGGTATTCTAATGCAGAGAACCGGAAGCCTGGAAGATGCCATGATACACTATTCCAGAACGCATGAACTCGGTAAAAGGTGCGGCAACATGAATATAGAGGCTAGTGCCCTGGTGTACATGGGTCAGGTAGAGATAAACATGGGCAGAAAAACCGAAGGAATAAAAAAATACAGTGAAGCCCTGACCATCCACAGAAAAGCCGGCAACAAAAGAGGAGAATGCATCACGCTTGGCAATCTTGGAGGGCAGCTTGCAAGATACGGCGAAACGGAAAATGCTATAGACACCCTGGAAAAAGCAATAAAGATAGGCGAAGAAATCGGGCACACCAGGGGTATAATGTCGTTCTATCTGAACATCGGGCTTACCTACAAGATTGCAGGTGAGTATGCCCGAGCGGAATCGTATATTCGCAAATCTCTGGAAATGATGAGAGATGCGGGAGACAAGCGGGCTCTGGCTGTGGGACATCTGAATCTCAGTTCTTTGCTTGCCGGAATGTCCCGTATTCACGAGGCAATAGACGAGGCAAGAAGATCTCTCAGGTTGGCCTGTACGGTGAATGCACTCACTACTCAGGCCAGGGCTCTTGGGAATCTTGGCTGGCTCATGTTGAAATCTGACCGGTTCGAAATGGCTCTGAACTGTTTCAGGGAAGCCTTTAACAGAAGTTCTCTTGCCGAAGAGCATTCAGTTCTGGCAGAGCACTCAATAGGGGAATGCAGAGCACTTCTGGAGCTCGGTCGAAGAGAAGAAGCAGAGGAAAAGTACAAAGAGGTCATCAGTTTGAAGAACAGATTTGGAATTGCTGCTGATGGAATCAACGATCTGAAGGAACTCGAAGAACACCTTGGAATAAGAGATATGGAATGAGCAGAATAAAAGAAGTAATAATTACAAGTGGAATACCCGGTGCCGGGAAATCAACCTGGGTCAGAAAGAACACAAATCCCTACCTTACGGAAGTGTTCAGTGCAGACAGTTTTTTTCATGACAGCAATGGGCGGTACAAATTCGATCCGCTTAAGCTGGGGCAGGCTCACTCATCCTGCCTGAAATTCTTCACCGAACGCCTGATTCATCTCTACTCCTGTGCTGACGAGTTCTGTAAAATCACTCTTGTGGTGGATAACACAAACACATCTTCATGGGAGATTGCGCCCTACTACGCTCTTGCCGAGGCTTTTGATGTCTTTGTAAGGGTGGTCAGAATAATTGCCAGCCCGGAAACAGCTTTCCACCGGAACATCCATGGAGTGCAGAAGGAAAAGATCCTGAAAATGGAGGAAAGGATGCGATCCGTCAGTCTTCCGCCATTCTGGAATGTAGAGGAAATACAGACGTCAGAATAGTGTCCCGGTGCAGGATGAAACAGAGTTAACAAGAGATGCCAATGCGTGCTAAAGGCTTACAGATGCTGACAGATAGAACCTGGCGGATCCCAGGCCCATGTCTGTGGGGAACCCGCTACCGGCATCGAATCTAAGCCCGCCTGTTGTTCCCCTGATACCTATGCCCGCAGATAGAGGATACTCCATACCGCCCTCTCCGGTGTTCAAAATACCTGCATCCGAAAAAAGATAGACCCTGGTTGGGGTTTCCCCAATGGAAATTTCAGGAGACACAATGGCCCAGGCGCCTGCCCGCCATGAGTCTCTAACATAGCCCCGAAGGGTACTGTAACCTCCGAGCCTTGCCACCATTGATGAAAGCCATTCACCGCTGACAATTCCACCTCCCTGCATATTCATATGATAACCGAGCATCCCTCTGAACAAAGTGCAGTTCAGCTTTGCTTCGGCCCTTGTAAGCAGGTATGAGGAGTCTGGTCCGGTGGCTGTTCCTCCCTCGGTGGTCAGCGAGCCGCTGTACCCTTCCCGCCCCTGTCTTCTTCTGTGTGTGAAATCCCAGGAAACACCCGCTGAACCATATCTGTAGCTTTCCTCTGCCGAGTCCAGCGGCCAGCTTGTCCATGTACCTCCTCCTCCGGAAACGTCAATGTTTCCAAGGCCGAGTATCACCGCTCCGGACCACTCTCTGACGACACTGCCGCTGTCTGGAACCTGCTGAGCAATCTCGAACTGAACCGAAAAAGGAGAACCCATTATCCAGGGCTCTCTGTAAAGGCCCGCTGCATCCACTCCGCCCCATTCAACAGCATTGGCAGACAGTTCAATCCTTCTTCCTGTTCCGAACAGATTCACCAGCACTATCTCTCCACCTCCGGTGAATCCTCCGGAATTTGAAAAATCAAGATCACCTGAAAACCACCCGGGCCGTGATTCCTGCACGGGAACAAGCAGCACGATGTTCCCGCCGGGACCAAGGGCTGCACCGCATGGACCGGCGGATTCAATGAACGGATATCTTTCAACAGCTGTTATCCATTTTGAAACAGGTTCGGAGCTGTACACATTTCCGGGAATAAGAGTTAGCTCCCGTAAAAGGATCGAGCGCTGTGTTCTGACCGAATCTGGGAATCTGACTTCCTCAAGCAGTGCATGTCTGCCCGGAATAGTGTTGACTGCAAGTGTATCCGCAGAAAGAAAGTACAGAGCCAGAGATGCAAACGGATATCCTTCTTCCAGATACCAGTCAAGAGCATTGTCGCTGAGGGCATTAATCTGCTCACTGGAAACACCCACCGAATCAGGCATCGGCGGAAAAGGAGGCGCGCCGGTAATTTTAACGAATACTGATGAAACAATTACCGAAAACAACAGCCACGCCATCAGAAATTCACCGTTCCCTCGAGGCCGCCACGCTGTGTCCACTGGCCATCAGAAGGTTTTCTTCCCCAGTAGAATAGTGTAACATGAAACCATCTGTTTATGTTTCTGCCGATGGATATGGTAGGTTCCAGTGTCCAGCCGGCCTGTCTTCCATCAAAAAACCACGAAGGTATTGCTTCATCGCTCTGCAGATACCATGTTTTGAATTCTCCCCTGGCTGTCCATCCTCCTCCGTTCATGGAAACGTGAGGCTCAATTCCCCAGCTGAAACCATTCAGAATACCTTCCCTTTCCCGTCTGCTCTCGGCAGACAGTTTCAAACCGGTATCCAGGCCGATTCCCGTTATGAACAGAGGATCGATGCTGCCGCCCAGTTCATCGGTTTCTCTTGTTCCATAGAGTGCCCTCCTGCGAAATGCAGTCATGGCTGTGAGTTCAATCTCAAGCCAGTCTTCTGGTGTGAGAAGAGGAATAACCTCGAGCTTCCTGTAGGTTTCTCTGGTGGTGCCAAGCCCGCTGTAGTCCTCGATCTGATCAAAGGCCGAGAGTCTTACCGTGAGCCTGGCAAATGCGGTGTTGTCCCATATCAGATAGGGAGACACCGAACCGTTCCATCCCCCCGGGGACTTCACATCGAATGCTCCGGCCAGAGTGTACGTGCGCAGTTTGTTGTCGGGGTCAGACGCCGAAAGCTGAAGTGAGCCGTCAAGGCCGGCAGAACCCGCAGAATCAACCCAGGAGAATCCTCCATCCAGTGAAGCTTCAAGAACTCTGGCCTCCCCCTGACCGGGGGTATAGGTTTGTCTGTAATCCCCCGAGGGGTCCGGATAGTATTCGCCGGTGTCAGGGTCGTAGCTGTAATCACCGTTGCCGCTTCCAACCCAGGTGTATACAATGTCAAGAAGCCTTGATATGTAGCCCCCTGCTGTGTACTGACCGTGAACCCATACTCCCGCCGTTCTCCCTGAATACCCCGCCCTGACTGCTTCCGAACTGGTGGAACCTCCACCTTCAAACCAGCCGGTGGAATGCTGAACGCTTCCGTTTGCATTCCACGAAAGACCTGTTCCGTTTGTAACAAAGCCTAGTCTGAGGGTTCGCTCCGGATGCGAGATTCCAGTTCTGCCATCAAGTTCGCCGCCGGCGGAAAGGGTAGACTTCCAGTTGCCGGTTTCGCCCAGAATACCCGCATCTGATGAAAAAACTCCGCCTGAAAGGCTGTCAGGCCAGCTCTCACCAGTGTATACAGTGCTCAGAAAAGGGGTCACCACTCCCAGTTGAAGAGCCAGATCAGTGCCGGCGGTTCCCCTTCTGCCCCCAGAAAGAACATCACTCCCTGCCCTGGACAGACCGCCCAGAGAGACGGAAGCCTCAAACTGACCGGTAAACGGTGTGTACTTCAGAGATGAAATGGTTGATGTTCCCCCGTCTTCCAGAAATCTCTCACCTGCTGTGAGAAGTACTGCTTCCCCTTCCAGTTCCCCCAGAACGAAACTGTCTTTCCCTTTCCAGCCCGGGGGAAGACCCCACGTTTCAACGCCTGCATCCGAGTCTATGTCATCAGGAGCATTGAACCCGTTTGAAACATATCTTCCGCTGAAACAAAGAGATGGGCCATACTCCCAGGGACTTAAGGCTATCCTGCCTCCTGACAGCGTTCCATCCCGGGTTGTCATGTTTTCATTGAACAGGTTGCCCTGTTTCCTGGAGAAGTTCGTGAACAGGCTGTATTCCTCAAGGACGCCTGCTGAGCCGGTAACTGTTCCCCCGATGAGTTCGATCGAGCCTGGAATGGTTATGTACCTTCTTGGCAGATGTGTGCCCGCACCTTCTCCCGACCACTCGTATCCCCCTGTTGCCGAATTGTAAATGTAGTCACCGGGTGCGCCGGGAGGAGCCTGGAATTCAACGCTCCAGTCTCCCTGAAGAGGTCCTGCCCATAGGTATCTTGACAGGCTGTCGAGGGTATAGCTGCCGTTTCCCTCTCCAACATATGATCCGCCGGGAACCCAGGCATCCAGCGGGTTCTCTCCGGCATTTCCAAGTGCCTCTTCCACCTGGTCGGTCATCACGAACCCCAGGGGAACTCCGGTATTGTCACCCCGGGAAAAGCCGGTAAAACCCAGGGACAAATCAGGCAGTATTCCGAAGGATGTGTCGATTCTGGCAAGGTCTTTCCTGAATCCGTCCCCCTCCCTGTACCACGAGATGTCAACTCTCTGATCGCGCCTGATAAGTCTTCCTGTGGAAAAGGTGATGAGACCTGATGCATAGTCTATCTCATAGTCGGCTCCTGAACCCCGCTGCAGTCTGACCCCGTCGAGAAAAACCCTTTCGCTGCCTGACGTTACCCCTCCGGACGGGGCAAAAGTGTATGGCCCCTGCAGCCCTTCCTCTGTGATGAAAACCGCTTTCTGCCTCTCGCTTCCAGTTGTTCCGTAACCGCCGGAAAGATCTATCTCATCAGAGGGAGACACTCCGGCACCAAAACCGCTGATACGGCTCCTCCAGGGAACGGAACCTTCGCTCTCCCAGTCCAGGTCTCCCATTTCAGCATTCCAGGCGCTTCCTCTGAGCCCTACATAGACCCTGTCCAGATCTGAAAGAGCCTCCGAAGATGAAGTACCGAGAGGAAGGTCACTGTCGGTTATTCTGCCGTCGATGGTTATCCCCGGTGCCAGTAGACCCTCTATGGAAAGCTGAGTTCCCTGGGAAATCCCCCCCCCGGAGCCAACCGAAACCCCCAGCCTCTTGGAGCCCGAAATGTAAAGCCCCTCGGGAACAGGATCTGCACCGTATGAAAAAGAAGGCAATTCAAGGGGCTGGCCATGCTCAAGAAGCTGAATATCCAGCTTTGTCACGGCAGGGAATGAAAACGGCAAGGTATCCGCAGTTACAAAAACAGTGTCGCCGGCGCCGGGAACAGGGGAAAACACAAGCCCGACAGATGGTCCCCTGGAGGATGGCAGGGCTGAAATGGTGTCTCCGTGAACCGTTGCAACAATAGATTCCGGAGCAAGCCAGAGAGAATCAGGAATCGGCAGATAATCCGCTCCGGTACTTATTATCGAAAAGGTGTATCCCAGCAGACAATTCAGAACCGGAACCAAAGTCATTGGAAAACCTGAGGAGATGAACCGCCCCAGAGAATTACAATTTCCCCATCGGGGGATGCTGAAATGCGGTCATTTAAAAGCCCGGTCTCAAGAGTGTCGCCGTCGAAAACCCTTAGAACCCCGGCGCTAAGAATAAGAATACCCCGGGAAGAGAAGCAGGCTGAGCCTGTTTCTGCAATTTTTTCCGGCGTTTCGCCTTCCTGTAGAAGGAAAACGCCCCGGGGGCCAGATATCATCCCGAGACCGCCCGGTTCAGCGCAGAGCCTGGAGTTTCTGTCTCCGCAATCTCTGGCCACAACCGCACCGGTGGATGACATGACATTTCCCCTCATGGTATCGATGTACCAGATGGACAAACCGTAGAAAAGAACATCACCGGGGTTGGAAACATGAATTGTTTCAATGGGAAGATCATCAGCATCATATCTGCGAAGAACACTTCCGGCGCCATCGGAGAGAAGCCATCTTCCTGCCCGGGATACTGCCAGTCCTGCGGAAAGCCCCGGATTCCCCGTTTCAAAGCGGTAGTATTCCCCATCCAGACCAATTCTTATCACTGCGGGATCCGACACCGGAAGAAGCCAGACTATGCCCCGGGAATCTATAGCCATATCCGTAAGCTCTGTATCTGGAAACTCCCAGGCAAGAAGCAGAAAAGCGCTAGCGAACCACAGCAACACGGCCGGTTTCCATCCTGGATCCCTGCTGGAAGCGATAAATATATATTCCGGATGCCAGTTCCGATGCACCGGAGTATGAGATGACGGCTTCACCTTCAGGTGCAGATAGCGTTACAGTTTCCACCAGAGTCAGCGTCTGGTCGAAAAGAGACAGCAATACAGGTTCACCTGTGGACGAGAACTGGAAATAGAGGTCTCCGAGGCAAGGGTTGGGGAAAACAGCAAAGTTGCCCTGACTGCCGATGCTGCCGGCAGCAACATTCATATCGATACCTGCAAAGCTGTTGCACAGAAGAACGAGAGTACCGGAATCTGCAAGGCTAACGGCAACATCATATGCGCTGCCTGTGTCGAGTTCGGTTACAGAACCTCCCGAGAGAAAGTATGCATTCAGGTCGCCTATTCCAGACCCTTCGGCTCTGAGGCTTCCTGCAAGACCGTCTTCTATTCTGTAATAATTGCCCTGATACCCGCTGATGTTGTGCCAGGGGTCTTCCCACGGTATGTCTGAAACAATTCCGGTATAGTCAAGACCCGGGCGGTTTCCAGGATTAATTGTGTCATAGTCGGCAATCCTGAAGCCTTCCCATCCGTACCCGGCTGAAAAATCGTCTATGAAGCATGAGAGCATCCAGTCTGAGAGAATCTGGTTGAGGTCAGCGGTTTGGCCGGTTGCTGACTCGATTGCGTTCACCACTCCCTCCACTCCCCTTGCAGAAGACCTGGCGCTGTTCCAGATGAAGTCTTTCCCGCCGTAATTCTCGAACAGATAAGAAAAAAACAGGAAACCGGCTCCATACCCTGCAACATATTTCTCGCCTGAAAACTCTGTCCATTTTATAGGGGTAACGCCACCGAAATCAATGAAAGTTTCCACCTGGAAAGCAGGGTATCCGCAAACAAATGTGCCTGTTTGCGCCTGGTTTTCTATAACCCACAATTCCTCACCGCTGAAGGGTTTGATGCCGTACTGAATCAGATGAACAAGTTCATGGCTTGCGGTAATTACTGCATCTTCCATGCTGCCCGGATAGCAGTCGATGTAAAGCAGTTCGACTTCGTTTGAATGGCCGCCGTAGTAATTTCTGGCTTCGTATTCGGTGAACATGTTGTAAGGGCTGAAGTATCCGGCTATGAACCAGTTCTGCAAACCCGGTTCGTAACCGTCGAGTATATCCAGTATCAGGTAGTACACCCTGGGGTCGTCATCTATGAGGTCGGGTATGTCTCCGAAATACTCTGCATCCGTGGCGGTAATCCCCTGGTTTCCATCAAGTGCAGCGGCAAGAGAATCAACTGCCTCCTGATCGAAATTCAACCCCCACTGGGTATCCTCGACGAAGATGTAACTGAGTTCGCCCGAATACCTGCAGGTGGCACTTGTAAGGTAGAACATGGGAACAGGACCACTCTCATTCATTGCCCAGAAGTTTACAACATCGCCCACCTCATGAGTTCCGTCTTTTCCCGCAAGGGGACCTGTGGGCTGCATGGACGGATCGTGCCGAAGATCCATCTGCTGTATTTCTTCAAAATTGAAAGTACCGTCAATCGCCTGGGGACGCGCCGACAGAAGCACTGAAAGCATTATGAAAATTGTCATTAAAACCTTGCCCCCACTGTGAACCTCACCGAAGAGAAATCAGAACCTTCAGGAAAACCTATATCGGTGTAAACCCCCGGTTCAGAAGGGTCAAGCAGTGAAGCATCTATTGCACTTACGGCCCGGTTCAAAATGGCGAAAGCGGCAACATATACAGTTCTTCTGAACCACTCACGGCTCACGCGCAGTGCATCGCTGTAGTCTTCTCTGGCATCGGAGCCTGACCATGTCCATCCTTCCGACCCGTATCTTGCATGGCTGTCGAAGTAGTTCTGCTGAGCCTCCGGGTCTTCGGGAAAGTAGTAGCGTGCAAGGCTTCTTATGTAATCGTTGTATTCGCTGCTGCTGGAGAAGTTGCCCACATCGTTCTGAAAGCTTCTGTCGCGGAATGATACATCTATACCCGCCCGTTCCATGGCAAGATTTCTGTAATCGTCTCTGTTGAAAATTCCCTGCAGATAGGAAATGCCCACGCCAGTCCAGATTGAAGCTTCAAGCCCCATGAATAGCGCACCGCGTACGGAATGGCCGGCATACATCTGCCCCCAGCCCGGGAATACTATGGACCGGAGAACAGTTCCCTTGTCGGCTCCCATTAAAACAGAAACGGCAAAAAACAGAGCAAAAACAGATCTTTTCATGCTAATTCACCACCGCAGCCTGGAAAAGAGCCTCAGCTTTTTCCCCGGAAGAAGACAATTCAAGGCACACATAGTATACACCTGGAGAAAGATCAGAAGTGTTCCACTGCACCTCCCAGGGTGCCGTTCCCGGTGCCTCTCCACTGAAATCGGCAACAAGCTCACCTGCAACATTGAAAACCCGTATTCTGTACAGAGCGTCATCACCCGGAACAAATCTTATCTGCCCGGAACCCTCTGTTACCGGATTGGGCCACACATAAAATTCCCTATCGTTTAGAAGGCTTCCAGAAGACACTGCTGAAGGCAGGTTTTCTTCCCACCAGCACCGTTCTCCACCGCGGTCCATTCCCGTATTCCAGCCTTCAGGCTCAAAACTCGTGAAGAAAGCCCCGATAGCACCAGTGCTTGTGAGGTTCATTACTCTTGTCTGGGTTTCCCCTTCGAACCTGCGAAGAACAGGAGAGCCCAGCGGCATGTCACCGAAGGCAAATGGACTTCCGCCAATTGAACTGCCGGTGCCATTCAGAAGGAAAACGCGACCATCTCTGAGGGAAGAGCAGACAAAGCCGCTGCCTCCGATTCCGGAAGCAAATTTGGTGTACTGATATGAAAGGGAATCAGTTACAGCCACAAATGGCCAGTCGGACACAATTGTTCCTGAAGATGAGAATGCCTCAATACCTGAAGTTGTTTCAATAAGAATTTCAATCTGCCCGTTTCCGTCAATATCCGCCATGAAAGGATCGGAAAGCACTTCACCCTGAAGAAACACAGGAAAACCCGGTTCAGTGGAACTGGTTTCGTCATAGACCCAGAGCTTTCCACCGGAAACAACTGCAGTTTCAACTGCCCCGTCGCGATCAAAATCGGCTGCAACCGGCAGTGTTGAGTTTTCGCTTCCCGGGTGTACAGGCCAACCCATAATGGTTCCACCGGCGGGGCCTAATCTTCTAAGTGAACCGTCGGCAGTTACAAGCACAAGACCGGGATCGGTTTCATGGGGAAACACGCAGCCTCCGATAACAGGAAGGGCGATGGTTTTTGGCCATCCGGCGAAAATACTGCCGTCGGCGTTCAATCTGTAAATCTTATTGTTTTCAAGTATTGCAAACACGCTGTTCAAAGGTTCTGATGCGATTATCTGCACTGCAGGAGAAGAGAGGTCAACCGGCCAGCCGGGAGCTTCCGTTCCGCCGGGAAGGCGCAAGTGCACCTCGCCATCTTCCTCGGCAGTGATAAGATACTCGATGCCGCCTGTGCTGAATACCACCACCGGCGCAACCACATTCATCCCGACTGGAATAGGGTTGCCACCGTCAGCGGGAACAGCCATAGCCTGCCTGTTGCCCTTCACCGCTGCAACAAACTCTCCCTGAGGTGAATCCCAGAATACGGCACCGTATTGTGCGCCAGGAAGATATACAGGCCAACCGGGTACTGTTCCCTGAAGGCTGAATCTGAAATTCATTGTATTCGCCGAGTTGTCAAGCACTTCGAGACTGACCCCGGTGTATCCGCCCCACGATGCATCGGTTGACGGAGTGGTTTCAGGGGTAAACAGCCAGGCGTAACCATCGCGTTTCCAGGGATCGTAGGCGCTTCCCTCGATGCTGAACCAGGTAGGCATTCCGTAATCCAGATCCTGTATTCCATCGGCTTCTTCCACATCCACACCCTTATGCTGCGGATCAACATTTACGATGTTTGCAGACAGGTATTCACCAAGACGGGTCTGATCAACATGCCAGATGATAAGACCGGACCCTGGAAGCCCGTAGTCGCGTTCGTGGGGTCCGCACTGCCCGTTGCCGTCGGGGTCGCGCTGACGGTTTTCAACAAGAAGATACTCAGACGAGTTAAGGGGAATTCTGTAAACACTCCCCATCTGTTCTGAACTGAAATCGCCAGGGGCTATCACCTCAGGATCAATCCAGCCCATCGCCATTCTTGACCAGGCACCCGGAGCAGCGGGCCAATAACCGTTCATCAGCCACTGGCCGTAACCCATAAGATCCCAACCGCCAACGCCTACTGCGCCAGTGTAGGTGTTGTACAGATCCGGCAGCCCCAGCTGATGGCCGAATTCATGAACTATTGTACCCAGGGCACCGAGACCGTAGTTGTCCTGGGCTTCACGCTCGGGAACGATGCATCCTTCGCGAACTTTTACCCCGTC